>Ga0180300_10000011_pt1 | contig 68948 bp, 64 predicted proteins | sample GuaBasSediGuay15_FD_121798 | JGI IMG/M metagenome (GOLD analysis project Ga0180300, IMG submission 121798) | Subseafloor sediment microbial communities from Guaymas Basin, Gulf of California, Mexico - Guay15, Core 4569-2, 21-24 cm | ecosystem: Environmental > Aquatic > Marine > Hydrothermal...
ACTGTGAGGGGTAATATTATCTCTGGACGTGGAGCTGTTGATGCGAAATCTTCTCTCGCGGCAATGTTGTATGCTATGAGAAAGGTGAGACCGCTAGTTGAGAAAAATAAGAGTTTTAAAGTTGTACTTGCCGGAGTGATAGACGAGGAAGGGTCTTCTGAGGGTGTGAGAGAGATCATCAAGAGATTTCGAAGCATTGATGTTGCGGTTGTTGGAGAGCCTACAAGAACCTATGGAATTGCAATCTCATATCGAGGGAGGATTTTCTTTAGAGTTCACGCACATGGTACACGAGCGCACATCAGTGCGTATAGGAAGTTCGGAAACCCCATTGAACGTATTATGGAGTTTTGGAGTAATTTAAGCAAGTATTTGAGGAACAAATATCGCGGAGAGATCATTGGAGGGCCTGTAAAGATAGAGGGGGGATGCTTTGATAACGTTTTGCCCGAGAGTTGCGATATGGCAGTAGATTTAAGGATCCCGCCAGCATTGGACGTTCACGAGTTGTTAGACAATATTCGCAATCTTGCAAGTACTACTAATGTACTAATAGAGAATCTTTCATTTGTGCCTCCCTTTGAAACTTCACCGGATAACCCTATCGTGGCAAGTTTCTTGAATGCTATTAGGAGGATACTTAAAAGAGATCCTGTTATTTTGAGAAAAAGTGGTACTTGCGATGCCAATATCATCGCTTCACAGTTAAAAATCCCCGTGGTTGTATACGGGCCGGGCAATCCGCGGCTAAGCCATACGGATATTGAGAGAATTTCGATAGAAGAGTACCTCTTATCAATTGAGGTGCTGAGCGCCGCAATATCCGAGTATATTGAGAAAAACGCGCGGAAAAGCACATAAATCAAAAATAATGGGGAAGGGGAGCGCACACGGGGAGCCGCCCGTATCACATCCTCTGGGCCGCCACTCCTTCATTGTTCGGACGGGCCTTTACGGCAAAATATTTTCCCTCTCGCGTCTTTTAAAAATTTCTCTCCTAACAGATAACATTCAAAATTTCCCTTAAAGTTCTCATCAGTTAATTTTAGTATTTTTTTATCGGTAGATTTTCTGAATGAACGAGACGCTTTTCACGTGGAGTGTTCATCTACCGTCACAAAAGATACCCAGAGTTTTTTGGTATTTGCTCGATATGATCATCATTTTTGGTTTTCTAGGATCTTGAATGCGAGAGTATAACTTGTGGTTTTCAAAGGGGATTTATGTTAATCCATGACATCTGATGTTTATTTAGCCCGCGTTCGAGGAGTTTTTCGGGCGTCTAGAAATTCGTCTTTATTGTCCTTTTAATTTTTATCGTATATTAGGTTCGATATTTAACAAGTAGTGAGTACTTGGAAAATCTCACTTTTGAATTGTTCATATTCGTGATTCCTCTTTTTTGATTCGCAAATGTATTCTCTGATGATTATTAGGGAGAGAACTTTCATAATTGTGCACATCAGAATCATGTTTTTCTTAAATATAATAAGAGTCGTGAAAGTGGCGCAAATTTTGCTTTTTAGTACCATTAATGCCTCATAAGTGGTCAAAAACGTATGAGTGATTCAATCTACCATTATTATGCTACCCGAGCAATTTGCAACATCAGATAATTGTAGTATCGATTTCTGAGATAGGAACTTAGGGGGTTTACTAAGTTCATTGATACGTATGGTTAGCTTTAAAAAGTATTGCCTAACATCCCTATTCTTAGAGAATAAGCAATTGGGGGTTCTAGAATATGGCAAAGGTGAAGGAGAAGATTCTAGAACTCCTCAAAGAGGGCCCTAAGACCGCCGAGGAGATAATCTCCTCGATCAGCGGCACAAAGCCAGGTGTCATCAAGGGACTACTTACAAAGATGGCTAAGAAGGGAGAGATAAAGAAGGTCGACGATAAGTACTCCCTTCCATAGCGGCGCCGATACTATAGAGCCTCCAACACGCTCTCAAAAATTTATTTTTTATTCCTCTATTTCTTCGACTTCCTCGATTTCGTAAAATTTCATTATCTGGAGCTCACTGTCCTTGAAGTAACCCTTTAATATGACTCGCTTTCCGGCAAGCCCTTCCTGTGGAGGATCGCCGAAGAACACCGCAGGGTACGTACCACTGTCGTCCGCAACAAAATAGTGATACACCTTGCGCATTTCCGGCTGATCTATTGGTCCATGGACCGAACATAGCCACTCAGAATCCGTCATATCCAGACTCCTCTTACAGTAAGGGCATGAAGGATACTCCATTATTTCCTCTTCAAGTATCAGAACGGATACTATAAATGCTCCACGTGCTTGTGTCATGCTTTTGAGGTTTTCGGCCCATGCTGGTTTCAATTGCAGTATTGGTGGCAACTCTTCCTCATCTAACTCCGTAATTTTTGACCTTTCTGTGACCCTTAATAGAGTTCTCCCCCTCACACTAGTTAGTGTGTAATTTTCGATAAGCACGGGCTTCTCCTCAAGTTGTCTTACTTTTTCTACGTTTTCCGCACCGAAGACTACACACCAGAGCCTTTCGTCCTCATTTACTAAGACGAAAATGCAGTAAGGGGTCTCTTCACCTCTGCTTCTCGTTATTCTTACGGGCCCCACCTCTAGGATTCTTCCCTTCTTCGGCTCTACGAGTATCGATGATACGTCTGCTCCGAGTTCTTTCGCCACAACTATTGCCAGTGCTCTTATATTTGCTTTCCAGTTCAATCTCCTCGCAAGCCTCGTAACTCTATCGAAGAATTCCTCTTTGGATATCGGAATCTGATCCTTGATTTTCTCCCATATTTCCTCGAGAATCAAAGACCGTGACAATACTTTAGCACCTCTTCTGAATGTTCCCTCAAGCATTTTGAGCCACATGACGTCTTTTTAGTAATTAATTTCCAAAGATTCTAATAAAGCTTGCTGGATTCCCCGTCCACATGTAACGATACTCATGCTAGCTTTCATTAATACGTGATTTTGCGGTAGGCTAAGAACTTCTCCTTCCTTAAGAATTAGAATGCTGATTTGTAGAGATGGGCAGTACCCTAGGGTAAAAGATGCACGAGAGGATTAAAGCAATAAAGCCTAAAAGGCCCTCCTCTGGTCCGAAGGTCCGTCCCACGAACCACCATGGAAGATCGCCTTTGACGATAAAAATACTACAAAGAGATATCCCGCTGATTGGGAAGCCAAATACACAACCCTCGGAAGCGTTCCATCCAATATGAAACCCTATTGCCGAGAGCAGAGTTCCTGTCTTCAACCTAAGTGTTGCAAGAAAAATGCCTGCCATTAATAGGAAGAAAAACGCAGTAACTGAAAAACCGGGATTGTTTATGTGCAGAAGCGCGAAAGCTACACTTGATGCGATTATTGCGAGTGTTTTCCCCATTTTCATTACATTTTTGAGGAAGTATCCTCTTATTACGAGTTCTTCGCCGATGCTTCCGAGAAGAACTGCCAAAAATGAGCAAAAAATGTTGCAATCGACTGATAACAGGAGATGAATACTTACGTTAAAAAGTAATATAAATACGGAAATTGTTGCTGAAAAAGAAATGAATGCAAGCAATATTCCCCTTATGAGGGCACTAACTACTACTCGTTTATTGATTTGCCCCAATACAACGGCCATATTTTCTCCGTCTAATAGCTTATTGAAAAGTACCACAAGTAAGATCGCGCTAAGAAGCGATGCCATGTTCATGAACAGCAAGGTTCTAATATTTGCAATTACAACCATGACGAAAGTAAGCAGTATCCACAACATGAGAACAAGCAACGCCTTCACTAGTGAGGCAAACTCGGCTCTCGAAGGTACCTCATTAAATATCATTACATGAAATCTCCTTCTTTAGTTCTTCTAAATACTTTAGCAGGAAATTGTGCCTTTTTTCTGCAATCATTTTGGCCGTCTGCGTATACATTATATCCTTTAATTTCAGTAGTTTCTCGTAGAAGTGTCTTATGGAATCTGAGAGAGTTCTCCCCAAGTAACCCCCGTACATGAAAGTTCTCGCCACACCTATTGCTCCCAATGCGTCCAGTTTATCCGCATCAGAAAGTATCTTTGCCTCTAGGGTTTTCGGTTCCTCCTTCCTCCTATATCTATGTGCTCTTATCGCATGAACTACTTGCTCTATTTTCTCATTAGGTACTCCCAATTCCATGAGAACTTGACGTGCAATTCTCACAGAAGCTTCTTCATGAGGTGTTCCATGTTCTAGTTCTTCTTTAATTCCAACATCATGTAAGAGCGCTGCCAGTTCCAATACAAATATGTCTCCGCCTTCTCTTTCTGATATTTTCCTACATAGTTCTCTTACTCGTTCAACATGCTCAAAATCGTGTCCCGCTACGCCATCCCTTAGTATTTCCCGCACAAATTCTTCTACCTTCTCTAGAATCGTTTTCTCGCTATCTTCAGAAGGTGGCATAGGAATCCCCTCTCGTACTGAGGGGAATTGCATGTAGATGCTCTGTGAATAGTTTACTCACAAGAGCTCTTACGCTTTTCTCACTTTAATCTTCGAAGAGCTACACAACAATCTACAGCGAGCACACCACGTATCTCCATTATCTTATCGATGACCTCACGTAAGTGATCCAGATCCCGCGCTTCAACTATACAGATAATCCCACACTTTCCTGTGGCTTCCCAAGCGCGCACAACCTCTTCCATTTCTCTTATTGCATTTGTTATTGCATTTATTTGCCTGATACTCGGTGATATAGTAACTATTGCTGTCACCGAACGACCCATTTTCTTAGGATTCAAAACTATTGTGAATCTCTCTATTATTTCATCTCTAATCAGCCTTTCGATTCTCTTACGTACCGCGGAGGGGGATAGACCAAGCTTTTCTCCTATCTCCGTATAACTCATCCGTGCGTTCTGTGAAAGTAGCGATAGAATTTTCTTGTCCACCTCATCAAGGTACTTTACCAATTCTATCACCATCGATCTCTATTTTTGCGTCATTGATATAATCAGATGAACAGTAAAGCCCTCGTGTAATTTAATTGCATTAAGTGACTAATAAGCCTTTACTTTTTATCAGGACAATATTATACAAATTCAGAACCAAAGAGAGAAAATATTGCACTCAGTAAAGGAAAATTTCGCGACATTTGCAATAAAATATGTCATAAATGGGGAATTTTTTGTGCACTTTTGCCGCATAATGTTGCTAACTGCGGAAATATATTCGCTAATATGGAAAATTTCATGAACAGAAAGATGCTGTTTTATGACAAAAGTTATACCAATAATTTTAAAACACACCCTTTCAGGGTCTCGCGCATGTCAAAAATTAAATATAGCAGTTCAAAAAAGATCCAAAAGGTATCATTCTTTGACCAAAATATACAGTTATTGCACTCTTTAGTTCAGGTTTGTGCCTCACGATTATAATATAACATGAGAAAGTTCGGAGGTGATGAGTGTGAAGCTATACCAGTTTGCAGCACGAAAAGAGGAAGGTGACTACTACTGGGTTGCAATAGTCGGATATAAGGATGACGTTGCGTTCACCGTGGTTGCAGAGTCCCTTGACGAACTCGTAAAGGAGATAGAGGCAAAGGCACAAAGCCAGTTCCCAAGGCTACTTGAGACAGACCACGTATGGATCGATGTTCGCAGAGTGCTTCTCAGCGAGATATCGGTGCCTGACCACATGCTCACTAAGGCGCTCGAGGATCTTCCGCCAAGAACCATACTCGGCAGAGAGGTGCCCGCCCATGTTGCTGCAAGGATAGAGTTCGAGTTGTCACCGATACTCGGTATTGGCAGAGTTAGCGAGGAAATCCTAGAATCAGGGGTCGCAAGATACAGAACCTTGATTGCAAGAGATGAAGTGTGCGCGGCTGCGATGTGCAATCCAGCAGAGGTTTCACTTGTCGTTGAAAATGGAGAACTTAAGTGGAAGATCGAGCGTAGCAGCGGTGAGGTAAAGACCTTCAGTGCACGCATAGAGGCGTAATTTACCTACACAATTTATTTATTTCATCAAAATTTGTTCAATACTCAAATTTTGTTTTTTATTCTATTTTCATTCTAGCTAAAAAAGGAAAGGAGGTGAGAAAGGGTGATAATAACGACGCAAAAACCTTTGGAAGAGATTCTAAATTACTTGAGGCCTTATAGGAAGATCTTCATCATAGGGTGCGGCACTTGTGCAACCGAGTGCCAAACGGGTGGGGAAAAGCAGGTACAGGAAATGAAGGAGAAATTAGAAAAGGAGGGTTTCGAGGTCGTTGGAACGGGGATGATAGAGAGCCCATGTGACGAGCGACTGACGAGGAAGTTTATAAGGGCACAGAGAAAGAATGGTCGAGCATTAGATGATGCAGAAGCGGTTCTAGTATTGGCATGTGGCGCGGGAGTGCAGGTTGTTGCAGAGTTACTTGATAAGCCGGTGTTTCCAGGGTTGAATACGCATTTTATAGGTAAGGTTGAGAGGATCGGAAGATTTTATGAGAGATGCAGAGCATGCGGGGAGTGCGTACTTGGAGAGACTGGTGGGATTTGCCCTGTTACCCAGTGCGCGAAGGGGCTACTTAACGGCCCTTGCGGTGGTATGGCGGATGGGAAATGCGAGGTTGGAGGTTGGACTAGGCCCTGTGCGTGGGTGTTGATATATGAAAGGTTGAAGGCGATGGGGCGTCTTGATCTTTTCAAGAAATTCCGCCCGCCTAGGGATTATAGTAGGAAAGCAGGTCCAGGAGAAGTTGTATGGAGGTGAGAGAAGTGGGAGGCGTTTTTAGCACACTCATGAGGAAAATAAAGAACGGCGAGTTTGTGATCACCGGGGAGATAGAGCCCGAGAAGACTACAAACATAGGGGAGATTTTAGAAGCTGCAGCGAAGTTGAAGGGTTACGTGGTTGCTGTTAACATCACGGATAATCCGCAGGGCTTTGCATACATGAGTGGACTTTTGCCTTCGTTCCTAATACAGGAAGTTGTGGGCTTAGAGGTAATATATCAGGTAACATGCAGGGATAGAAATCGGCTTGCCATCTTCTCGGATCTTCTCGCTGCAGGTAGCGTTGGAATTAGGAACATTCTTGCTCTGACGGGAGATCACGTTGTTTTAGGAGATGTTCCACAGGGTAAGCCTGTCTTTGATTTAGATGCTGCACAGCTCGTATGGATGATAAGAAGAATGGTTGACGAGGGGGTCGACCCTGCTGGTAACCCCATAGATAACCCCCCTAAGTTTCACGTGGGCGTTGCTGCGAACCCCAACGCGAATCCATTAGAGCCTGAGATATTGAAGCTTGAGAGAAAAGTAAGCGTTGGCGCGGAGTTTGTTCAGACACAAGTTGTTTACGACATAGAGGTTGCGAAGAGGTTCCTTGACGACGTTAGTTATCTTAAGGTCCCAATAATCATAGGAATATGCCCATTAAAGAGCGTAAAAATGGCAAAGTGGCTGGATGAGAAATGCCCCGGTATCAGTATACCTAAGGACTTAATGGAGGAGTTGATAAGGGCAAAAGAGCGTGGTGGCAAGCAGGCAATATGGGAGGTCAACATAGAGTACTTTGGAGACTTCATACGAGAGCTTCGTAGGACCACCCGTGCCGCTGGTGTTCATGTGATGGCCGTGGGAATGGAGGAACTGATTCCGCCGATAATAGAGCGTGCTGGGTTGGTCAAAGAAGCCATTGATTGGCGGACATATATTGTGAATAAGATAAGCAAAGTTATCCTTCCTCAGAAATAATTTAAACCAAAATGTTCATTTTTTATCCTTCTATCCTCACATTTTGTTCTATTTCTTTTACCATTGTGTCCCTAATTCTTACCTCTAATTTTTATTTAGAGCATGAAACTATGAAATTCTAGAATAAGTTGTTCCGGTACATGGCATTATTAGGCAGTGGGTGTGAAATATCATGACCAAGGTGAAATGGGGAATAGAGTTCGTGCCGGATTCGGCGATAGAAAAAGTCGTGAATTTTATAAAATTGGCGGAAGACGCGGGATTTCACTATGCCTGGATCACCGATCATTACAACAATAGGAACGTCTATGTGACTCTGACCGTGGCGGCTCTCCAAACGAGCAAAATAAACTTGGGTCCCGGTATAACTAACCCATATGTGATAAATCCGGCATGGACCGCATCTGCAATCGCGAGTTTGCATGAAGTGTCTGGAGGGAGGGCCGTTCTGGGAATAGGTCCTGGGGACAAGGCAACGTTCAATACACTCGGTATAGAGTGGCAAAAGCCACTAACTGCAGTAAGAGAGGCAGTGGCGACGATAAGGAGACTTTTAAGAGGGGAGCTTGTAAAAAGCAAAGGTCAAGTCTTCAAGTACGCCGGAGCCAAGTTAAGCTATCGTCCCCAGGGAGAAATTCCAATATACATAGGTGCGCAGGGTCCTAAGATGTTAAGGCTTGCGGGAGAGATAGGTGATGGTGTTTTAATAAACGCCTCGCATCCACGGGACTTTGAATATGCCATCAAGATGATAAAGGAAGGCGCCGAGAAGGCGAATAGGGACATAAAATCGATAGATGTCGCCGCTTATACCTGCTTTTCCATCTCGGAGGACTATGAGGTCGCGAAAGAGAAGGCAAAACAGGTGGTCGCATTCATAGTGGCAGGATCTCCCCCACAGGTTCTGGAGAGGCATGGAATATCCCCCGATGTAGCTGACATAATACGAGGACATATTGCAAAGGGGCCAAAGGGATTTGTTGATGCTTTTAATGCAGTAACAGATGAAATGGTCGATGCATTCGCGATATATGGAAGGCCGGAGGATGTCGTTGAGAAGATAAATCAGTTGTTGAAGGTTGGAGTAACACAGGTCGTTGTAGGAAGCCCCATCGGCCCGAAGAAGAAGAATGCCATAAGATTAATTAAGGAAAAGGTGTTTCCACATTTTACATGAAGCGTATCCATAGTTCTCGTTTTTTTATTGATGAGCGCTCAGTTTCCACACCACTAATTTTTAGAAACGTATAAGTGACTTATTCGGGATACTTTAACCGTGTGTCAAGTAGAGAGGATGGAGGACTACGAATGAATGACATTTTCAATCTGTTGGACTTCTTAGTGATGTTAATAGCAATATTTTATGTGATAGTAGTGATATCGATCGGAGAGGCTTTGAGAAAAGCAAGAAATCTGCCATCGACCTTCACTAGAAAAATTATACACATGTTTGCTGGATTCTCCGTTTATACGGTGCCATTCTACCCACACTTATGGCCGGCAACACTGGTTGCGTTGCTATTTACAATTCTAGTTTATCTATCTGGGCCAAGGACTCCCATAAAGAGGTTGCGCGGGTGGTTTGAGGTAATGGCTAGAGAAGAAGATGTGCTAGCAGGCCACATTCTTGGACCATTTTATTACTGTGTTTCCATAACCGTAGTTACAGGCGTTTTAACGTTTGGAGCCTTCCTTGGGTACCTTCCTGCTGCATATTATCTGATGGCGGGTATTGCTATAACAATAATGATGTGGGGAGATGGTGTAGGTGACCTGATAGGTAGACGCTGGGGCAAGCACAAGTATGAGATCGTTAAGGGGGCTCAAAGAAGCCTTGAGGGCTCCTTAGGTGTTTTCGTTTTCGGGTTCATAGGTGCATTGGTCGCAATAATGTTTTTCGGAGTGCTGGTCCCACAGGTGCCATGGAACAGGGTGGTAGCGTGGGAATGCTCCTTAGACATCTTCTCAATAATTATGCTATCACTTATCGCTGCTGCACTTGGCACATTGATTGAGGCGATTAGCCCTCGAGGATTCGATAACATAACGATACCTTTCATTTTGACCCCGGTTCTCATAGCGCTAGGGGAAATAATGGGAGTTTTCTAGCGTCAGTAGAGCCCTGCCTCGTCCATATATTTCTTTATTTCCCTGATGGCTCGCTGAGCCTTCTCGCTCATTCTCACCTTCTTTTCAAGTTCCTCTTCTCGATGCTCTCTTCTTTCGGTCTTTGTCCTTTGTTGGATTGCGGATTCTCTACATGTACCATCGGGATTCATTGCATGCTTTGCGCACATTGCAAATTTACATTCTGGGCCTTGGCAGAGGTCACCAGCCCATTTGCAGAAGTATATCACAGTTTTGCTCATACGCTTTTTCACAAGTGCCTTTTGAGCACACCTAAAGAACTTACACTTCACGGTGCACCTTTTCATAACTCACACCCAGATTTTCAGAGTGTCTAGAGAAAAATCGCATGAAAAGGCACCACTCCTCTCATTGCTTATAAATCCCTCTTAAAAAAGTTGTACGAGCTTCTTATGGGCGCTTTTTTGGTGGAGGTTGCATGAACTATCTTTTTGGGAATATACATGTTCACGAAACCGCCACCACTTGGCATCATAAAATTTATAACTCTAAGCTAAGACGTGCATTCTCTTACATAAATGTTTCTTTTATCGAAGTGATTCCCGGTATGGCTCGTTCTGGTCGGAACTTTTCCTAAGTAGATTCATTTTGTATGCTTCTCCATATAATTTTTAGGCGTATTTCATGTGTTAGAATCGAACTTCTATTGTTATGCACGTAAATGATAATAATCTTCATTTCGTGGTCGGCATATGGAGTACTATTAATAAAAAGAAAATCACGTCATTAACTTGCTTTTTCTCGGTTTAATATTTTGAAGGACAAATCATATATCTTTAAATGCCTGTGGTCAGTTTTGTGCACGGAAATACCCAGCCCTTGTGGGCAATACTGTTCTTTGACATCCTAAGTTTCAATGCCAATGGTCCCTAGACAGAGGAGACAATCTATGGCTTTAAATAATAGATCTGAGATCAATGTGCGGGAGTATCGGGATAGAGATAAAGCTATCCTCTCGAAAGTTGCGTTTAGAGCGTTTATGTGGCCTCATGATGCGGTATGGGCAATATGGGGGCTTGATAGCCGAGATATCACGTTTGTTGCGGAGATAAATGGAGTGCCGGTCGGCGCGATAGAGTTAGAGACGTTTTACTTTAAGGATAGAGAGCATGGCTACATATACTACATATTTGTGGACCCAGATTATTGGGGGCGTGGAGTTGGAACCGCACTTATGAATAAGGCAGAGGAGTATTTTAGATCTGAGGACATTTGTGATGTTTGGGGGACCACATGGACGAAGAACTATCGTATGAGGAGGTTATTCGAGAAAACAGGATATAAACTCATAAGTAGAGAGGAGTTGCGTAAGAAGTACACTAGACGCGAATATAAGACTCTACTGTGGAACCTTTATGCGGGGCCGGGGGAACTTATTTACTGGAAGAGAGTGTGCTGAGGTGGTTATGTGACGTGGAAGATAATACTATGTAGTGGCGCCGAACATTTAGAAGAGGATCTGAGAAAGTTGGGTTATGACGTATATAAGTCCGGATTAAATTATGATGGAAAACGATTCTTCCCAAATAGTGACCTCTATACAAGAATAGACGGAATAGATGAGTTGAGTGGGAAAGACGTTCTCGTGATTCAGAGTGGTACCTTCAGCGGTGAACTTGATAGGGAAAAATTCACAACTGCAGATAGGGTTTGGGAAGTTTTGCAGGTACTTGATGTGCTCAGGTGTCCGCTTAAAGTTGAGGAAAAGGGACATAAAGTGTATGAGTATGAGGAGTTAGAACCTCCTCGGAGGATAGAAGTTCTGTATACCTTTCTCCCTTGCGCGTTGCAGGATAAGGCGTTTAAAACGGGAGAGGCCGTTTCAGCAAAACTGGCGGTCGAGTTAACACTTGCAAAGGCCGACAGAGTTATTACAATAGATCCTCATCCCCCAGAGGACGTTTGGTGGGTGAGAAGGCTCAGGGAGGAAAATAAATTAGTAATATTATCAGCAGTCCCTATGCTTATCGATGAGGCGTCCAATAGATTTGGCATTAAGGAGTACGAGTTAATAGCGCCGGACGAGGGTGCACAGCGTAGGCTCGGAATACGTGGATTTACAAAGCAGAGAATTGACAGTTTTACTGTCGTAATGCGTGGAGAATTGAACGTTGCGGGGAAGAATGTTATTGTGATCGACGATCTGACAAAGAGCGGATCAACTCTGATAAAGGCGAGAGAGAATCTCATGAAAATGGGCGCACAGGACGTTATCTGTTGTGTGACGCATGTGCTTCCCACAGTGGAGAAAGGAGAAGAGTTGCTTCGGAAACTTGTAGAAAGGATTAACGGGAGGATTTTGACAACAAATACTGTTAGAACACGAACATTTGAGGAAGAACATCCAGAATGCCTTGTAAGCATAGCCCCACTCATAGATAAGTACTTAAAATCTGCGAGGTAACATTCACTCTCCAGAAGAATCAGGGGGATCCGTCCAGATAACTATTTTTCCTTCTTGCCAGTCCCTGATAACCTTACGTGCCGCTTCATCGATATCCGGCTCTCCACCTTTTTTTAACCTCTTTAATCTGATTGCAAGTTTCTTAAGGAGCTCTAACGGGTCTTCATCATCCACGCTGTATGTTCTCAGGAATACATCTTTCATTTTTTCCTTTAACTTCCTTATTAGTGAGATTGCCGGAAGAATGGGGTCATCTAACGACTCTGCTCTCAGAGCTCCTTTATATATGAGCGACTCCTCGTCTTCTGCGGGAAAAACACCGGGTGTGTCTATTATCCGCAATTTTCTACTGATTTTATAGGCTTGAGAGTGTTTGGTAATGCCGGGCATCGACCCCGTTGCTGCGCTGTGCTTCCCCTTTAAGATGTTAATGATGGTGCTCTTTCCGACATTAGGATAACCCACTATTGCAACCCTAACTGGTATTTGAGGTGCGTTTTTCAAGATTTCCCTTCGCAGCATCTTCGTACCCATTCTCTCACGTGCACTGATGAAAACCGTTGGATACTCTTTACTCAAATAGCGTTTCCATTTTTCCAAGACCTCTTTAGGAACAAGATCCGCCTTGTTGATAACAATAATCACCTTTTTTCCCATTTCCTCAGCAAATTTTTCTATTCTCTTATTTCTGAAAGCTTCTGGATCTCTCGGATCTAAAACCTCGAGAACAACGTCACATTCTTTAATTACATCGATTACCGTTTTCCAAGTCTTTTTACCGCCAGCGACCTTGCTATGCATGACTACCTCCTCTACCTTAATGAGCAGATGAAAAAATAAGCGAATTGCATACAGCACACATTATTGCTGGAAATACCTTCACAGGCAACAATCGATACCTTAGGAGAACTCCGATATCTGGCGATCATGAATAGTGGAGAGAAAGCCTTTTGTGCCAGTCCGCCGTCTTAAGGTGGGGTGTGCGGGCCACGGCGCCCAAATCTTGGGCCGCAGAGCCCGCTTCTTGAGACTGCCGGCGACCTTGGATCGAATAGTTGGGCTCAGAGCCCGAATACCAAGTTGCCGGTAGTCAAGGCAAACAGGCCGCACACCACCCACCCTAGAGTGTGGTGACGATGCCTAAAAAGGTTTGCGGGGCCGACGTGCATGCAAAAAAACAATTCACGTCTGCATCCTCGATGAAAACGAAAACACCTACCACACAAAAGCGGAAAACTCGCCCGCCGGAGTATCAGCACCTGCAAAATCCCTGAAACTCATGATCGTGCAAACCGCAACCATAGAGTCCACCGCAAACCTCTGGATGCCCACCGCCCCCGCGCTCTAAAACGCTGACATCGACGTGATAATTGTAAACCCGTATCACGCAAAGCGCGCCAACCTTACTTCAGGTACGGCAAATGCCGCATCCTCTGATGCAACAGTAAGATCACACGCCTCGACTATTTCACAACCTCTACCATACGCTATGCCGTTAATTACCGCGATCACCGGTTTTGAATATGTGGCGATTTTTTTATGCAGGCACGACGTACTCCATGAAAAGCGAGTATGCTTATAAGGATTCTTTACCGGATAAATAATCTCTGTTAAATTTTTCATTCTGTTATATCATCCCCAGCGCAGAATGCTCATACAGTTCCCGTGATCGTAATGCAATTATCTCATCATCTTCGGCCATTTCGATCGTCTTAGTAATCTCCTGCCATGCAATTCTGTCTAATGCATTCAGTTTATTCGGTCTGTTTATTATTCATGCGATACCCTCTTCTTTTTCGTAAATTATGTTACTGAACTAGGCTTTTCCTCTTCCAACTTCTCACTGTCTGACTCTCCGCTACTTTCATAACTTTTGATGTATTTGTAGCGGAGAGTTTCCCACATCCCGGGCGGGCTCATTAAATGCGGAGCACCGTTCATATAAGGGTTCCGGCGCCGCGAAAGTTGTCGCATGCTACAAAATGCAACACTTCACGTTTCTGCCCCGTTCTTATAGTGACAGTTTCGACACATAAATGTTAGCATAAAATCAGGGGAAGAAGTATCTGGATTGAGTTATAAACAGTGTGGAATGTTATTGGTCCAGCGAGGGTTCGGTTGCTTTTTTCGTAAAGTGTGCCGATAAGCAGTCCTATCACAAAAATTATCGGCATTGTGTAAGGCTCAAGATGTACAAGCGCGAATATTGCCGACGAAATCATAACTGCTTTAAGAAATCCGAGACGTAAAGTTAATGCTTGTTGCAAGAATCCCCTGAAAACCATTTCCTCCGAGAGCCCGATAGCTAACATCGAAATTGTTATTATTGTTGCGTCCAGCGGTGAGAAAGTTAATTCGGCTACGCCTATGTCTAAGTAGCGTGACACTATTGATACCATCACAGAACAAATTGCACCCCCAGTCGCTCCGAAAAATGTATGCTTCACGGCATTTTTTGGGTCTGCAGGCACGATTTTCATCCACGCTTTTAACACATGCCAGTTATCAAAATAAAAGTATATTGCCAATATCATTGCCAACTCAGAGCCTGCCATCAAAGAGAGCATTACGAGAAATACCTGCTTAGAAGGAATCTCGTAGCGTGCGAAGAGAGCATAAACGAAATATGATGGAAGTACAAGTAATACAGCTATTAGCAATATGCCGAGTGACATCAACAACGCCGCAATGGGCACACCAATTGCATGAGTGAACTTAAACGGCAAAAGTCGCATCCCACAATGTATACAATATTTTCCGGTAATTGGGGTGAGATTTCCACAATTTCTACAAGCTATCCTTCTTTCGTATTGATGGATTCTATTCACGATCATCGGAGCCCCCGGTGATATTGTCGGGGAATATGACGATCAATTTTACTGCGCTTTGATCTCTTAATGAAGTGATGAGTGTTGCAATATTTAATATTTGATAACGTGTCGGCCGTCTGACTGTACAGCATAGTTTGTTATCGTTGTACTGTACTTCAAACGTCATCTTTGCCACATCGGAGCATTTTTAATGAACACGATGACACTCTTTGCTAACTACAGATCAAGAGACATTGATGGACACTAAAGACTTGGATGGGTTTGCCATGAAAAGGGTAGCTATTGTAGATGTCGACCGTTGTGTCGGATGCCAGATGTGTATGTTCGCATGCACACGTAGGCACGGCGTGGGAGGGTTGGCGAGAAGCGCTATACACGTGAGGTCGGCAGGGGGTTTTGAAAGGGGTTTCGTCGTCATAGTGTGCAGGGCATGTTCGGATCCCCCTTGTGCAAAAGTTTGCCCTACAGGAGCATTGAGGCCACGAAAAGGGGGCGGAGTCGTTCTTGATGAAAGGAAATGCATAGGTTGTGGGCTCTGTGCTGAAGCTTGTCCTATTGGCGCCATATTTTGGGATGATGAGAGAAATAAACCAGTTGTTTGTAAGTATTGTGGCTCATGTGCCGAGCATTGCCCACATGGAGTTATAAAGCTTGAGGTTTTGGAGGGAGGAGAGTAGCATGGTGGATAAGCTACTAAGTAGGGTTTTATACATCGATCTTTCAGAGAGGAAGTTCTGGGCTGAGGATCGGCGAGACCTCTTCGAGGAATACCTCGGGGGAACCGGTGTAGCTATCAATCTTTTGCGCGAGGAATGTCCAAGAGGCGCAGATCCGCTGGGACCCGATAATGTTATAATATTTGCTGTTGGACCGCTGACAGCAGTCTTTCCTATGGCATCGAAGACTGTCGCACTGTTCAAATCGCCACATACGGGAAATCTCGGTGAGAGTCACGCTGGTGGAAGAAGTGCTGCTGCAATAAGGTTAGCGGGTTATGGTGCGATTGTGATAAAGGGGCAGAGTGATATACCTGTATATGTTGCGATCCACGGCGACAAGGTGTACTTCAGAAACGCTATGGCGCTCTGGGGGATGAGAAGCACCTATACGGTCGGAAGAATAATAAGAGAGAACGAACCGGGTGCCGGAATAAGGACTATAATGAGGATAGGAAGGGCAGGAGAAAATCTCGTAACCTACGCAACGGTGGTGACTGAAACATACCGTCACTTTGGGAGACTTGGATTGGGCGCTGTCTTCGGTAGTAAAAAGCTAAAAGCAATAGTTATTTCGGGGAAGCATTCCATTCCGGTTGCTGATTCAAAAATGTACAAAGAAGTTTATGAAGAGATCTATAAGGCCGCCGTCAAATCCCCAGCAATGAAGAAGTATCATGATATAGGAACGGCGGTAAACATATTGCCCCTTAACGAATTAGGTGCACTGCCAACGATGAATCTTAAAAAATCAAGATTTGAAAACGCTGAAAAGATAGCGGGCGAGGCGCTCGCCGAGTACTATCTAGGAAGAAGAGTGGCGTGCGCTCACTGCCCGGTTGCATGCATTCATTTGGCTATACTCAGAGAGCCTTACGTCGATGAACCTTATTTCTACAAGACAACATGGGTGTCGTATGATTACGAGCCGTTATACGCCCTTGGCACGATGCTTGGTGGCACCGACGTTTTCAAGATGCTCAAATTAATGGAGGAGGTGGAGATCCAAGGACTTGATGCAATGAGCACTGGAGTTGTACTGGCATGGGCCACCGAGGCTATGGAGCGCGGCATGATTTCAACGAAGGAGACTCTTGGTGTTGAGTTGAAATGGGGAGATTATGACAACTATATAAAGGCCGTCCGCTTGATAGTCGAGCAACCAAATGAGTTCTATAAGGCGTTAGCGAGAGGGGTCGAGTATGCAGCATCGAAGTATGGAGGCCTAGAGTTCGCACTTGCTTTTGGCGGCAATGAGATGCCGGGGTATCACACGGGGCTCGCATGTTACGTTGGATATCTAACCGGGGCGCGGCATAGTCACCTCGACTCGGCGGGCTATAGTCTGGATCAGAAGATGCTCTCAATGGAAAAGAGGCTAAGTCCCGAGGAGATAGGGAAGAGACTCTTTGAAGAGGAAAGTTGGAGGCAGATACTCTCGAGCTTAGTGGTGTGCTTCTTTGCAAGGGGGATCTACAAACCCGATATTGTTATCAAATGTCTCAAAGTGATGGGATATGATTTCGACGAGAACAGATTAATGGCGTTGGGCCGGAAAATTCTTCGCCTCAAGCATAAATTCAAATCTGACGAAGGATTCGATCCGAAAAAACTAAGAATTCCGAAGAGGATCCTTGAAACTGAAAGTCCACATGGAGTGCTCAGCGAGCAGGATATAAGAACGGCAGTGAATGCTTATTTTGAGGAACTTTACAAGGAACAGTGAATTTCCGTCAACATATTCTCACACATAATCTTTTTTAGCACCCTCCTTTAGTGCATTCAACAATCTTAAGATCTTATTTACAACATCTATCGCATCTTTTCCTAATATTATCGTCATGGGCTCCTTTCCCCAATCCCCCCTGTGATATATAACGTCCGGAACCTGGCCCAACGCCTTTATCGCAACATCTGCTCCCCATATCGTGGATCTCCCTTCAATTTTCTTAACTTCAGGTGGTTCCTTGCTTCTGTCATAGAAAGAAACCTTCCAGCCTAACTCTTTGCAAACGTTAATGATTTCTTCTGAGTACTTTATGTTCATTGCTGCACGCACATTCGGGTCATACTTCATGGCTACGAGTACGTAATTTGCCACATGTCTCGAAGCTCCAAATGTGGGACATGCCGTCACCACAATTCTCTCGCCAGCTCTTACGATCCTGCCGGGTATACCGGCAACATCCATCGCACCCATGCAGTGTTCCACTGCCATCACAAGATTTGATCCCACCTCCGGTATTAATTCGAAAAGACCATCGGCTCTTTCCAAGATCCTAATAGCCGCATCGATATTTTGTAGCACCAGTGCCCGTTCCGCCTCTCTATAAACGAATGCCATCGGATCTACCGGACCTATGCCTCCTCCTACATCTAACCCGTATTTTATTGCAATTGTAACGATGTCTTTCGCTATCCTCACAGCCTTCGGTATCTCTCTTCCTTTTGCCAGTTCTGCAGCAATCGCTGCTGAAAAAACACAGCCCGTTCCATGGGTATTCTTCGTATCTATACGCTCACTCACATAATACCTAAATCTGCCATCGAAGTATAAAATATCGGTAACGACATTACCCCCTAAGTGACCTCCTTTTACAACAGCTGCTTTTGCACCCATGTCAACTATCGCTTTCGCTGCCTTCTCGGCATCCTCACTGCTCTTTATTCTCATCCCTGTTATTTTTTCGGCCTCAGGAACATTGGGCGTAACCACAGTAGCGATAGGAATCAGTCTTTTTACGAGTTTTTCAAAAGCTTCTTCCCTTATCAGCAGAGTACCACTCTTAGCACGAATGATGGGATCGACAACAAGTGGGATTTTCATAGCTTCAATGGCATCGGCAACTACATCTATTATCTCGGAAGTGTACAGCATACCCGTCTTTGCCGCTTGAACGCTAAGATCGTTCAATATCGCATCTAACTGTTGTTTAACAATGTCCGGTGGAAGAGCATATACTTCGTGGACCCCCCTCGTATTCTGTGCGGTAATAGCAGTAATTACTGATGCGCCATAAACCCTTAACGCTGCAAACGTCTTTAGATCCGCTTGTATACCCGCGCCCCCGCTGGAGTCCGATCCAGCTATTGTGAGTGCGCAGGGAAACCTTTTTCCCTTCGAAATACTCACCATTTTATGATCACCTGATTCCTTCTACACCGAAAGTACTCACGTGGTGCTTTAAATGGTACACCCCAAAATACCAATTGCCCAGCAAATGCTCAGGGAGATGGGTATAGACCTGTGGATGATCGTTTGTTCCGAGGCTTCCGACGTGCACAGCCCCTACCTCCTTGGTGTCACATGTTACTCGCGTCATGCAATAATAATACCCAGCACCGGAAAAAGCAGTGTGATAATTCACCAAATGGAGGGGCCCATGGTAGAACGCCAGGGAACAGTCGATGAGGTCGTAACGTATAGGTCAACGAGAGAGTTCGTTGATAAATTGAAGGAAGTAGTGCTGTCAATATCCGAAAAGCCAAAAATAGCGCTGAATTTTGTAGAAAACCTATACGAAGAGGGCGGTGACCCCATTAATACAATTACATATGGAGATGTCCTCGCACTACAGAAACTCTTCCCTGGGGCCACATTCGTTTCCGCAAAGGAGATATTAGAAAAATTGACATTAACAAAAAGTGCGGAAGAAATAAGATTACACGAGAAAGCAATAGAAATAACTCTAAAAGCTATGAAGGCAGCAATAGAATTCATAAAATCCGGGGTTTCTGAATGTGAAGTCGCCGCTGAGGCAGAATATGTTATGAGAAAGGAGGGGGCAGGAACGGCTTTTTCCACAATAGTTGCCAGTGGACCAAATAGCGCTGATCCACATCATGAAACAAGCGAACGAAAAATAGGACGCGATGACGTTGTAATATTAGACATGGGGGCAAAATATAAGCTCATGGCTGCGGATATTACATGGACTGTGTTTGTTGGAAAAAATCCGCCAAAGGATCTAGAGAAAATTTACCGTATTGTTTTAGACGCAAAAAGAGAGGCAACTAATGCCCTTAGACCTGGTATTAAGGGGTGGGAAGTGGATAAGGCGGCGAGAGACGTAATTTACGGTAACGGTTTCTCGGATGAACATTTCAGCCATGGGACTGGTCATCCATTGGGTTTAGTCGTACATGGATTAGGACCTGCGCTAACAAAGAAGGAGTGGTCTAAGAGAGCTGAGTTGGAGTTAGTACCTACAATGATAGTTACAATAGAACCAGGAATCTATATTAGGGGAAAATACGGTGTCCGATTGGAAGATGATGTTTTAATAACCGAGGATGGGAGAAGGATTCTCAGCAAAACGCCAGATAGCCTGTTAACGATCACTTAATACATTAATATCAGATCCGCTGCATACAATACCCGTTTAAGTAACTTATCATACTTTATATTCAATTTTATGCTTTTTGGCCAAGTTTTTTGCTTTAAACAAAAAAATGTTAATAAATACTGTCGTATTACGTCACTTTTTTAAGTGTATGTGTTGAAGGATCGTTTGAGGATGAGTAGAGGTGCCCAAGATGAAAAAGGTGCTTAATAGAAGCATAGCGCTAAGTTTTGCATTCTATGTGCTATTGCTGTTCCCCATTGTCATCGCAGCTGCCTCCGCGGGCACCGCTTACGCGACAAAAATCAGTAACGTTCAGATTCCTGCAAACTACGAGCAGATGGTATTAATGCAAAGAGCAAAAGTATACTCCGAAATTGTGACGTTAACACAGTTTTCAACAATTAGGGCCGGATTCATATATGTAGGTCCAATTGGAGACTATGGATGGACCCACGCTCATGATAGAGGAAGAAAGATAGTTGATGATAAATATAACTGGTTAGAAACAGTGTACGTAGAAAGCGTTAGTGAAGATAAATGTTATGATGTAATTAGGCAATTAGTCGAAGTTAACAAATGTAATGTTATATTTACAACGAGTTTTGGATTCATGGACCCAACACTTGAAGCGGCTAAGTACTACTACGATGAACTGGGTTGGAGAAATGTGACGTTCTTCCACTGCTCCGGTTTTAAGAACTACACTAATATGGGTAATTACTTTGCAGAGTTTTATCAAATCTACTACTTGAATGGTCTGATGGCAGGTGCATTGACAAAAACCGGCAAAGCCGGCTATGTGGCGGCACACTTAATTCCCGAGGTAATACGACATATAAACGCGTTTGCACTTGGCTTTAAAGAGGTCGCGATGCAACGCGGTTTTAAGAATCCAACCGTCTATGTGATGAAAATAGGGAAGTGGTACGATCCGGATAAGGCTAGAGAGTTAGCGAAAATACTCGTTGAGGAGTATGGATGTGATGTCCTCGCGTTTACTGAGGACTCTCCAGCTGTTATACAGTATTGTCAGAAACTCTTTGAAGAAACAGGAAAACTCGTATACACATTCGCTCACTACAGTCCGATGCTAAAATATGGGCCAAATGTTACTGTAAGTGGACAACTTGCGCACTGGGAGGTTATATACGAGGACATATTGGTTAAGATACATGAAGGGAAACTAACGCCCAATAACATAAGCAATCTACCTCCATTCTACTACTGGTGGAGGCTTGGAGAGGGCGCAGTGGAGCTTGGATGTGACTATGGTGTTATGATAAACCCCATCTTCTTGGACGATTTGAAGAGCATAACTGTCAAAGATAAATTGACGAATGAAACCGTATCAGCGTATGAATTGATAATGCGAAGATTAAATGCTATGAACAAGACAAAACCCGACTTTGATCCGTTTACTGGTCCAATAAAGGCCGCGAACGGAACAATAGTGATAAAGGAGGGTGAAGTGCTACCTGAGAAGGATCTATGGGCATTATACTTTGGTATGAATTGGTTTGTTGAGGGAGTTGTCGTAATTGAGGAGAAGCCAGCGCCGTTTGCATGGGAGTGGTGGATGATAGCGCTAATAGCCGTGGCAGTAATCGTGGTGGTAATAGTACTGGTGTCGCTTGCCAGAAGAAGGAGGCCTTAAAAATGCCATTTTCAACTATCTTCCATATTTTTCATTTATTTTTGTGTTTTTATGTTCATCAATTGCTTGAGGTGATATCTCATGTGTGAGAATTATGAGGTTGCTGTTCTTATGAAGAATATTACGAAGAGGTTCCACAACATCGTTGCGAACGATCGTATTACCTTTGACGTGAAGGTTGGAGAGATCCACGCACTCCTTGGAGAGAACGGCGCCGGAAAGACCACGCTCATGAATATCCTATTCGGGCACTATCGGCCCGATGAGGGCGAAATTTACGTTTATGGAAGAAAAGTGAAGATTTCCTGCCCACGTGATGCGATCAAGCTGGGCATTATGATGATCCATCAGCATCCACTCCTAGTGGAGAATCTTTCTGTACTGGAGAACATAGCGTTATTGTATGGTATACATGATTCACTAGGGTTGTTGCTTTCACCTAGGAAGTTGAGAGATAAGTTGACCGATATGATAGAGAAATACAATTTGAAGATAGATTTAGATGCTAAAGTCTGGCAATTATCTGCAAGCCAGAAGCAACAAGTTGAACTCTTGAAGGCGTTAGTATACGATTCCAAAATATTGATACTTGACGAGCCAACTTCTATATTGACTCCAATTGAGAAGGAGTGGTTATTTTCGTTTATACGGAAAATGAAGAGGGATGGTAAGTCGGTTATTTTCATAACACACAAGTTAGAAGAGGCCATCTCTATAAGTGATAGAATAACCGTCTTGCGCAGGGGTAGGGTTGTTGGCACTTTAAATTCCTCCGAAACTAGTGTCCAAGAGTTAGCAAGACTCATGATAGGAGAGGAGGGTTTGCGCAACGAGCGAATCGTATCCATTCAGAAAAGAGCGGATGGTGATCTGGATAATAAGCGTATCGTTCTCGAAGTCTCAGATCTCTCGGTATTAGACGATAGGGGATCGCCAGCCGTACGCGGTGTCTCCTTTGAAGTCTACGAGGGTGAAATATTTGGTATTATCGGTGTGTCAGGTAATGGCCAGACAGAATTAGTAGAAGCCATAACAGGTCTAAGAAAAGTGCAAAAGGGACGTATAAGGATTGATAGTCAGGACGTGACAAATAGAGGACCAAGGTATATTCAATCGTTAGGTGTTGCACATATACCGGAGCACAGAATTAAGCACGGAATAGTTTCCGAGTTGAGTGTTGCTGAAAACCTCGTGTTAAAAGTTTATAGGAAGCCTCCCTTCTGTAAAGGCCCGTATCTTAATTCAAAAGAGATATCACGGTGGGCTCGTGAACTCATATCCGAGTTTTCGATAGTGACTCCGAATGAAAAGATTCCCGTTGGACAACTTTCGGGTGGTAACATTCAGAGAGTTATCGTTGCGAGAGAGGTTTCTATGAAGCCAAAGTTACTAATCGCGGCATACCCCACGCACGGATTGGACATCGCTGCCACGAGATTTGTTAGGGAAATTCTAAAGTCGGAGAAAGATAGAGGATGCGCCGTTCTTCTAGTTTCGAACGATATTGATGAGGTCCTCGAGCTGTGTGATAGGATCGCTGTGATGTATGAGGGAAGGATACTGAAAATTATAAGTGCTGAGGAGGCAACGAAAGAGAAAATAGGACTACTGATGAGTGGAGTTGATACGATTGAAGGTGCTCAGATCGATCAACATTACCATTAGAAGGAGGGAACATGTACCTAGGATATTTGAGCTTTTGATCCCAGTGTGCTCCGCGGTTGTCGGCTTGGTCGTGTGCGCGCTGATATTTCTCTTGCAGGGAATAGATCCTATATATGCTTATTCCGAGATCTACCGTTACTCTTTGGGAGGGCCGATACAAGTATCCAATGTAATTAGGGTTATGATTCCGTTAATACTCTGTGCAACGGGATTGATACTCGTGTTCCGTGCTGGAGTTTGGAACATAGGAGCTGAGGGACAAATACTAATAGGAGCCATTGTTGCAACCGGGGTGGCTCTCTTCGTACTCCAGGGCAATACTAACAGTGCACTTTTTATATTCTCCATGATAACTCTCGGATTCATATTTGGGGGGCTCTGGGCTCTTATTCCTGCGATTTTAAAGGCAAAGCTTGACGTAAATGAAATAATCACAACGCTGATGATGAACTATATAGCTGCTTATATACTTCAGTATCTAGTATACGGTCCGTGGAAGGGAAAAAAGACGTTTGGTTTTCCGATCACTGATGAAATACCACCTCAAGCACATTTTCCATTAATTCCGGGGACATTAATTCACATTCCTACATTGATACTCGCTATTTGCTCGATTGTGTTTGTATTCTTCGTGATGACACAAACGACCCTCGGTTACGAGATAAAGGTTTTTGGATCAAACCCGGATGCCGCGAAGTATGCTGGTATAAGCAAAACGAAAGTGATATTGATAACTATGTTCATAAGTGGTGGACTTGCAGGGGTTGCGGGAGCAGGGGAGATCGGAGGTGTGCATCATCGGTTAATATATAACCCATGGAGTATTTCTGCAAACTATGGGTTTACTGCGATCATAGTTGCGTTTCTCGCAAGACTAAATCCCATAGGTATCATCCCCGCAGCGTTTCTGATGGCAATATTGATAGTTGGAACAAGAGCTTTGCAAATAACATTTAACTTGCCAGTAGGTGTGATTAATGTCTTTAATGGGAGTATTTTGATAACGATGGTGAGTATGGAGTTTTTCAGACATTATAGGATCGTAATAAGAAGATCCGAGTGAGGTGAGCGTCACATGAGCATTGAGGCGACTATTGTCTCCATATTAAGGTCAATAATTTACATATCGACACCAATACTGTTAGCGACACTTGGGGAGATATATGCGGAACGTTCCGGAGTATTGAATCTAGGAATCGAGGGTATTATGAGTATGGGAGCGGTTTGCGCGTTCATAATTACCTTTACTACTGGAAATCCCCTCTTAGGGGTGCTCATATCGCTGATTGTGGGGGCTATTCTTGCATTTATTCATGCATTCGTATCAGCATCTTTGAATGCAAATCAGGTGGTGTCGGGACTTGCATTGGCAATGTTCGGTCTAGGGTTGAGTAGCACCATTGGGCAGAGATATGTCGGAGAGGTTTTAAGAAATTATTTAAAGCCCGTGCCAGTACCCGTGCTGTCCCAAATACCAATAATAGGTCCAGCATTTTTCGTTCAAGACATTATTGTCTACATGTCTTATGTGCTCGTTGTGGTTTTATGGTTTATTCTATTTAAAACCCGTTGGGGACTCTATATCAGAGCGGTTGGTGAGAACCCCTATACGGCTGACGCCATGGGAGTGAACGTGATTTTTGTAAGGTACGTTTGCGTGATTCTAGGAGGAGCGCTTGCGGGACTCGGTGGAGCATATATTACATTAGCATATATGCCGACGTGGATAGAGGGAATAACCATGGGGAAAGGATGGATTGCAATCGCACTTGTAATTCTTGCAATGTGGGATCCGTTAAAGGGATTCCTAGCAACGTATTTCTTCTGTGGCGTGATGGTGGTTGCGATAAGGGTACAGGTTTTTGGCGCCAACCCCTACATAATAAACTCGATACCCTATATAGCGACAATAATTGTAATGATACTAGGAGCCAGCGAGACTCTCAGAAGGCGCATTGGCGCGCCTGCTGCACTATGTAAACCATTCATAAGGGAAGAAAGAGCCTTATAAACTATTGTACAGGGAGAAGGCATTCAAAAGGATTGCACTGTTAGATTTATGATCTTATGAACGTTGCTTGACCCTAAACCTATTTCCTCAGCGATTCTTATGTATCTTATATCTGACAGTGTTTTATGTGCGAGAGAGGGTGATACCCCTTGTAGTAAATGGAATCCTAAGGAGTCAAGCGCCACAGGATCAGTACCTGCAATCATGTATCCAAGTTTTGCTTCGTTTCCGCCATGTCTTCTCTCTTGGGCTCGTATTAATGTTCTGATGCAATCTACTATGAACAAATTTGTTTTTATAATGGCATTTATCTCTGCAATAGCGGAGTGTATGTCTTTTCGCCCAGTATGCGTGTCTATTCTATCTTGAGCGGAAAAGTAACCATATTGGTTCTTTAAAGCGGCGGTGAGTCCGACAACCATATGAACTTTCAGCACCGGCAATGAGATTACAAAGTCATGTTTTAGAGGGACGATGGATAGCGTCAGTTCAGTGCCACGTGGTCCAGTGAATTTGCGCATCTCGTGCGCGTATAAGTTTAGCAGGCGTATTCCAAACTCCTTGCAAACATGGCTCAGTGGATGTTCGGATATTATCTTGTTACTGTCACCGGCGTCCACGGCTGGCCCATCACCGACCGTGAACTCCACTCCCAAGTCCTCTAGAAATGTTAAAACTGCCCTGAGGGTGTCAGGATGAGTAGTCGTCGGATAGGGTTCCCACGAAACGAGATTTACTTTTACGAAAACCCTGTTTGTCCTTTCGATTTCATCTTTGAAGTTTTCCAAGAATTTAAGTACAAATTCTTCTCTATTTTCGGTTTTTGCTGCATATACGATTCCCTTCATTAACATCACCAGTTTAGATGGTAATGCATAAACCCCTAAGTATATACTTTTTTTGGGTTAACTTGTAGACCGAGGTCGAGTGGTGGGGTATATGAGTAGGGAGGTAATAGAGTGGTTATTTCGGATAATCGGCGTGCCCGAGAAAAGCGATTTTGTCAAGGATTTTGTATTTAAGGAGTTGTCTAGAGTTTTTGGATTAAGAGGTTCTGAAAGTGATTGTACACCTCTGAGAATGATATTAGAGGATGCCCTAAAGGACGAAGAGCGAAGGAGGAAGATCGTGGAGTACGTAAGGGCACTCATACGTGAGGCGGAGGATCTGGAGTCCCTTTATCGAGAGAGTGAAAGAAAAACGGAAGAAATAGAAATATATGTTTGATTTCGATCACGGGTGATAAGTTTCGTTGCTATTGGTTGTATACTCCGAATTTCCAACATAATATACTAATTTTACCGATCTTATATCGTAAGTTCTGGAGAACTGTGATTTATTGGCTCTTGCTGCTATAACCCTCCCTAAGAGCATCACGTGGTCTCCTGTTTCGACTTCTTTTATGAGTTGGCACTCGAGGTGTGCAATGCATTCTTTAATTGAAGGAGCCTTTACCTTTAATGACGAGATGGGAGTTAGTCCTGCTTCTTTGAACTTATCGATTTCTCTACCCGAGACAGATCCGCATAAGTCTACCTTTTGCAACAGGTCGATTGTTGGAACGTTTACCACAAACTCTCCGCTTTCTTTTATCAGCTGATATGTATACCTCTCTGGAGCTATGAAAATCGCAACGCAGGGCGGATTCCAGCTTGCAATGGAGATCCACGATACGGTCATCACGTTAATGTTTCCTTCTTTTCCGCGCGCTGTGACGAGCACTGTTAAGCGTGGATGAAGGAGTTTCCAAATATCATTCACGTGTACTTCAGCTTTTTCATCGTTCATAGTTTTGCTTCCTCCAATCTGTCCATCGTGTTGTCCGGTTTCACCGATACAGATAAAATCATTTTAGAACTTTAAGCATGCCTTTACTCCTTAGTATGTGAACCCTCCATGTTGGTGCCACATATCTCGGGTGACTTGCCTTAACTGTGTCAATCCTTCTCTTAGAGGTGTTTATCGGCCACTTCTTTGGCTCATCTGGGTTCTTATACGCTATCTCCGCAATTTCCCTCATTCTTGCAGCGTACTTTTCAATATTTTCCTTTGTTTCGGTATCAGTAAACTCTATTTGTAATGCTTCACGAACTATTAGCGGAAAGTATATCGTTGGGGCGTAAAAGCCCGCATCCAGCAGACCCTTTGCAATATCCTCTGCGGTTACGTCTGTATCCTTAGCCATGGGCTCGGCGCTGATTGCCACCTCATGCTTGTAGTATCGATTAGGGCCGTAAGGCAAAGAGTAGCCCTTAACGCCCCTTATCAGTTTAAGGAAGTAGTTCGTGTTCAAAACGCTCAACTCGGTTACCTCTTTTAGGCCTTGAGGACCAAGAGCGAGTATATACGTGAATCCCCACAGTAATGGAGCCACGTTTCCGAAAAAGGATCTGAGCATGCCTATGGAGTAAGAACCTGGGCGTTTCAAGTAATATCTTTTATTTTTGTCGTCGTATTCCACAATAAATCCCGGAAGAAGGTCTGAGAGTTTAATGCCCTTTTCGGGGTCAACTTCCCTATCCTTAACACAGATAGGCCCCGCACCAGGACCTCCGCCGCCATGAGGCGCGCTGAAGGTCTTATGAATGTTAATATGTGCGATGTCAAACCCCATATCTCCGGGCCTTGCATACCCCATGATCCCGTTCAGGTTTGCGCCATCATAATACAGTAATCCGTCGACCTCATGTACTATTTCGGCTATTTCAAGTATATGCTCCTCGAAGAGACCGAGCGTGCTGGGATTTGTTAGCATCAAGCCAGCTGTTTTTTCCGATACAGCCGCCTTTAGCGCTTCGATGTCAATATTTCCGTCAGGAGTTGACTTTATAGTCACTACTTTAAATCCTCCCATAACTGCGCTTGCGGGGTTTGTTCCATGCGCAGAATCGGGAATTACTATTTCCTTTTTCTTATCAAGCTGATCCCTCAGTTCATGGTACTTTCTTATTATTAGAACTCCTGCCAATTCCCCATGTGCACCCGCCGCCGGATGAAGCGTACAAGCATCCATACCTACAATGTTTGCCAACCATTTTTGCAATAGATAAAGGGCTTCGAGCAGTCCTTGGACGGTCCTTTCATCCTGTAGCGGATGTAAATTGGATATTCTGCTATCATTTGCAATTTCAAATGCTATCTTTGGGTTATACTTCATAGTGCACGATCCCAGTGGTATTGGTCCGTTATCAACTCCATATGCCATTTGGGAGAGGTTTATGAAGTGCCTTACGACCTCTACCTCTGAGACTTCCGGTAAGGCCGGATCCTCGGATCTCCTTATTTTATCAGGAATCCTTATTTCTCCAACTTCTCTCTTGATTTCCTCCTCAACATCGGGTACGAGGAACCCTATCCTCCCAGGGGCCCCTAATTCATATATTATCGGTTCATCCCATTTCGCTTGCCGAAAAGTCACGTATATGCCCTCCTTTTCATTTTGATTTCAAAATTTCATTAATGGAGGAAACCAGAAGGTCTATGTCCTCCTTACTATGTAATTCCGTTACACAAAATAGTGCCACTTCTCCGAGTTCCGGGAACCATTCTTTAATGTATAATCCGCCATGTATATTTCTTTCCAGCAGTTTTTCGTGTACTTCCGGGTACTTAACACCTGCACTGCTGAAATCCACGGTAAATTCTTTGAAGATTTCACTTTTGAATACCGGAGCCTTAATGCCCTCGATTTCATTTAGCTTCTTGGCAGCATAATGCGATCGATACATTATCAGTCGTCCTAGTTTTTTGAAGCCATGCTTACCCAAGAGTGCCATGTACACTGCAGCACCCAGAGCACAAAGCATCTCATTTGTGCAGATGTTTGATGTTGCTTTTTCCCTCCTTATATGTTGTTCTCTTGTTTGAAGAATCATTGCAAATCCTCTCTCTTTTCCATCTACTGTTGTTGTGAGTCCTATTATTCTGCCTGGCATTTGTCTAACGAGCCTGAGATCCCATCTAGTGGCGAAAATTCCCAGATATGGTCCTCCAAAGTTTAGACCTAAGCCCAAGGGTTGACCCTCTCCCACTGCTATGTCGGCGCCCAACTTTCCTGGTGCTTCGAGTACCCCTAAACTTATCGGATCGACCCCCATTATGAATAAAGCGTCGTATTCGTGGGAAATTTCCCCAATTGCCTTCGCATTTTCCTCAATGAAACCGAGGAACGAGGGATTCTCTATATATACTGCCGCGACATCCCTTTTTGAGAGCTTTTCTTGGAGATCTTCAAGATCCATGAGGCCTGTTTCCTTATCATATTTTACTTCCTCGACCTTGATATCTTTTGGCAAAGTGTACGTTTTTACCACAGATTTATGAAAGGGGTTCATTGTTGATGGTACTAGTATCTTATTTTTCCCCTTCTGGACTCTAACCGACATAAGGAATGCTTCGGCGACAGCAGAGGCCCAATCGTACATAGAGGAATTTACTACTTCCATCTCTAATAGATCTGCAATCATGCTCTGATATTCGAAGAGCGCTTGCATCAACCCCTGCGACATTTCGGGTTGATATGGAGTGTATGCCGTATAGAACTCTGCGCGCGACATTATGTATTTTACTACCGTGGGAACATAATGGGGCCATGCTCCGCCTCCCAAGAACGGTGGTGGACTTGTAAATACCTTATTTTTGCTCAGTAATTTCTCTACGTATCGCCTAACTTCAATTTCGGAAAGAGGTCTCTTAAGTCCTATCTCAAGGGAATTCCAGTCGCCTCTGAACCTCGCACTTTCAGGAATGTCTGAGAAGAGTTCCTCGATGTTCTTGATACCGATCGCCTTTAAGATCTCCCTCTTTATCTCTTTCGGAGAATTAGGTAACCAAGGGTGTGTGACCAAAAATATCGACCCCACTTGATATTTTCTGCATTTTCTTTATTTAAAGAGTTCATTTCGGCGATTCGGGCAATATATGTTTTTATTCCGGACAAAATGATAAGATGTTTCGCCTATCTATTAATTGAGCACCATGAATGTACGAAATTTGGAGGTCGATGTTCGATGTTCGCGAAAAGTACGAAAGGTGTGAATAGAATCCCGCTATGGGAGTTCCATGTCAGAGAGTTAGGTGCGGATATGGGAGAGTTTGCCGGATGGGAAGTTCCAATGATGTATACAGGTGCGTTGCAAGAACATATGATTGTAAGAACTGACGCGGGAGTATTCGATGTTTCTCATATGGGGAGAATCAGAGTATCGGGGCCCGATGCCGAACCCTTTCTCCAACGTATTTTCACGAAAAATATTGCGAAAACAAAAGAATATCATTTGAGCGGCCCCACCTTGGTACTTAATGCATATGCTCGCGTTAAGGACGACGAGATGCCGTATAAAGTTTCTGATGAAGAGTGGCTGGTAGTCGTTAATGCTCTCTACAGGGACAAGATGCTGAAGTACTATGAAAATGTAATAAAGACGCATAATTTCGATGTGAGAGTGGAAGATCTCACGTCTAAGTATGCAATGATCGCAATTCAGGGACCTAGATCCGCGGAAATTTTAGAGAAAATATGTGGTGATTGGATTCATGATCTTCGTGCATTACAGTTTAGAATTGGCGAATCGGTTAGTGAACATGATGCATTTTTGATCAGCAGGAGTGGTTGGACAGGAGAGGATGGCTTTGAGATATGGGCAGAGCCTAAAAACATGGTAGACATTTATCGAGCGTTATTAAAGGCGGGGGTTAAGCCTGTGGGGATCATATGCAGGGACATGCTTAGGATAGAGATGGGATACGTACTAGGCGAACACGAATACGGAGAAGATCCGTTAAGATTCCCACCGGCGAATTCCTTGAGATACGGACTTGGTGCAATTGACTGGAACAAGCGTGGATTCGTGGGAGAAGAGGCATTAAGAGCGTATAGACGCGAGGGAGTTAGATGGGTTAGAGTGGGCATTAAAATGAGGAGAAAACATGCGAGAGCAGTTATAAGGCAAGGATACAAACTCTACGTTGAGGATCAGGTCATCGGATGGATGACGAGCGGCACATATTCGCCTTATCTGAAAACTGCTATTGGCCAAGCGTATGTCGATGTAAGATATGCCATTTTTGGCGATATCGTCGAGGTTGAAATACGCGGAAAGAGATATGAAGGTAAAATAGTAGAATTTCCACTTGTACGCGGGAGGCCCGTGGTTAGGTGACCCTACTTCTAATACAAACTTCCGTGGTGTTCTCAAATGAGCGAGGTGGAGTTCGAAGTAGAGGGAAAGAAGTATGTTGTGAGGACTGATTTGAGGTACACAGAGACTGAGGAATGGGCAAAGAAGGAGGAGGATAATAGAGTTAGGGAAGGAATAACAGATTATGCGCAAAAGGAGTTAAGAGATATTGTGGGCATAGAACTGCCGGAAGTGGGCACTGAAGTGAAGAAGGGAGATTCTATAGGGTCGATAGAGTCAGTAAAGGCGGTATCCGATCTCTATGCGGCCGTTTCTGGAAGGATTGTCGAGGTTAATGAAAGGCTACTGGAGGAGCCCGAGCTTTTAAACAAGGATCCTTATGGTGATGGATGGATCGTTATCATCGAAATGTCTGATCCCAACGAGTACGAGCAACTTCTAACACCGGAGGCATATATCGAAAAGCATAAGGAGTCAAAGTAACCGCCCTGCTAATTTTATTTTTATTTAAACGACCTTCATGATTAAATCTTCATGATAGTCCACAATGACTTTAGTGTAGCCTCTGAGCATTTCATCTACTTGGGGATCCCCGGTGTCGACTCTTAAGACATCAAGATTTTTTATCTTTGATTTCGTCGCAACGACCACTATGTTTTCTTTTCCGACCTTTTTTATCACATCAGGGGAAATTTGCTGATTACCCCTGCCGAAAATAAATCCCTGTCCTCCAATGGGTGTGACTATTATTTTTACTTTTTGGAATTTCTCCAATAGACGGAGTATTCCCTTTTCATCTAGGTCCTCTCCAACAACCTTTCCGTTAAAAATTGCATCGACCCCCAGTAATGTTTTTTTGATTCCTAACTCGTCTGCAATCGCCTTAATAGTCGTTCCAGCACCTAGAATGTATAAGGTGTCTGGCTCCATTTCTTCAACTATCCTCTTCGCAATGGCCTTCTTGTTCTCCTCTTCTTCATAAGATTCCGCACTTGGTTCCTTACTTGCCTGCATAAGTCCGGCAAGTACTGGTATTCTGAGGTAACCATAAAGCCTCACTTTGAGCTCGTTCCTACGATAAGCATCCTCGTCTATATCGAGAACCTCAGCAAATGTTTCGTTAGTTCTTCCCTCTGCAAATGCCTTCACGACTCTAGCAGCCGCTCTTGGAGATACCGCAAAAACTGCGCTATACATTTTAACTCCCGAGGGTACCCCCAGCGCCAATTGCTTTTGGTTTACAGCATCCACAATATCTCGTGCGGTGCCATCGCCTCCGACAAAGACCAAAAGATCCACGCCCAATTTCATCATTTCTCTTGAAATTCTCTTTGTGTCATCGGCTGTTGTCATTTTTGACTCTAAAGAACCGACAATTTCCACGAGATCTTCCTTATGATGCGTTTTCATAACGATATCTTCACCCATGGGTCCTGGCGCTGCATATAAATTTACACGCAGGTTTAACGAGTTTAGGAATTCCAGTGCTCTTGCTGGGGCCACGGGCTTTGCTCCCTTTTTGATAGCAATGCGATACATGTCGCCATCAGTTCCTTTTAACCCGACTCTTCCTCCCATTCCGGCGATAGGATTTATTAGAAATCCGAGGTTTATTTTTCTCATTTTTTACACCATTGGTTCCGAACTTTTGAGGTTATCAGTGATTTTGGCATGAGCGAAGGCACTTCACTCCATGTATCGGGTTACATTTGTTTGCGTGAGTGTAAAAAGTAATCTTAAATTGACATTGGGTACGTGCATAATGTGCTGGTGGGAGGTGATAGCTATGAAAATCATAGCGCTAACGGACATTCATGGTCATATTGATCCTATCAAGAGAATCTTAAAAGAAATTAAGAAGCATATGCCCGATTTGGTGCTTATTTGTGGCGATTTGACACATTTTGGCCCGCTGAACGTTGCTCGAAAAGTCTTAAGCATGTTTACGAAAGAGGGCTGGAGAACATTATTTGTTCCTGGAAACTGCGATCCTAGAGAGTTGCTATTGCTAAAAGAGGTCGAGGGAGCGATAAATATTCATGGCACTTTCTATGATATTGAAGAGTTCTCAGTGATAGGTTTTGGGGGAGGAACTTTCTTTCGTGGAATGACGCCTATAGAGTTCGGCGAGGATGAGTTCGAATCCGGACTTAAGCCGAATTTCGACAACGCAAAAGAGAGAAATCGCGAAATCATACTATGCACGCATGCTCCGCCACGTAACACGAGAATAGACTACACCCTCTCGGGCACGCATGCTGGTAGTGATATCATAAGAAGGCTTGTTCTCGAATATGAGCCTCTAATAGCTTTCCACGGACATATACACGAGGCGCGGGGGGTTGATGTTATCGGCAAGACTCCATGCATAAATATGGGTCCGGCGTACAGGGGCTACTTTGCAGTGGCTGACGTGAAGAGAGGGGCCGTCGATTATGAGCTTATAGAACTCGGAAAAACGGGTTGAGTCTCCTATGCCTTATTGATTCCTTCACTAATTATCGAACCGATAATTTTAAAATGGTAGTGCTTGATGGCTTGATAACCTTTTAGAGGGTAGGGATGATTTATGGAAAAGCTAACATCAAAGAGTATCGCAATGGTTGGTGTAATGGCCGCACTAAGCAACGTATTGAGTTTTATATATGTGCCACTTGCCCCAGGGGTCAACTTATACTTCCTAGTGCAAGTTCCGTACTTCATAGTGGCAATGACTCTTGGACCCCTTGCAGGCGCGTTGGCGGGACTTCTCGGAACGCTGACGATGGCATATACCGTTTATATTAGTAAGGGGATAGGTGGAGTCTTCATACCTGTTGGTAATGCGATTCTTGCGGGTGTAACCGGGTTTATCGCAGAAAAAGTAAAGATTTTTGATAGATTGGAGAGAGGAGAGTTCTTTTGGCCAGTTGCATGTGCGGCAGTTGGGGAGTTTGCGGAGGCGCCATACATCTTTGTGACGTTGCTTGTGACATTTGTGTTCATGGTGGGGATGGAACTCGGTGTTGCAATGAACATAATTTTCATAATTATGGGTAAAGCTATGATCGAGGTTTTGCTGTCCTCCTTCATAGTTGCGGTTTTGCTCGGGAATCCCAGCGTCAGGACCATGCTTCAAGCCTTCAGAAGATGACATGAGTCGTTTTATGAACCTTTCACATCTTAGGATACTTGGAGTTCCATAACGATGTATTTTTCCTTAAACCCAAATTTTAGATATACATCATGTATCAGCACGCCTCGCCGCGAATTTGCAACAATTCTTTTTACTCCTCTACTCTTTAGGTGATTTATTGCACTTTCTATTAGGCGTTCCTCTACACCTTTTCCTCTCCACTCCTTAGTGACTATGACGTTGCTTATATGGCCAATTGGCTCCCCTCCACGCTCGTATATGACCCGAGTGAATGCCGTTCCAATGACCTTCCCACCAACTTCCGCTACAAATAATCCTTTCGGGTCTTCTTTGAGGCGGGCCATCAAGCCGAGTTTGAAGACTTCTTCGTTAAACTTCGTTGATGCTATTTCACAGAGTTCTAGCATTAGTTTTTTTACGGCTTCATAATCCTTTTCCTCGTAATTTCTGATTACAATTTCGTGCGACAATTCCCTCACCATGTTTAATTACGCGACTGCGGATTTAACGTTAGCACTTAGGATATAATGTTCTTATAATTGTTAATCCATCTATTCATCATATTTTAAGAGTTTGTTCCTCTTAATTGGAAAATTATCCGGCAAATTCTCCTTTTAATTAGTGTGAGTCAGTATTTTCATTAAGTTGTTTGAGAAAAAGCGAGATTCTTAGTAAATACTTATTTCATGCCGTATCTTCTTTTTACCTCCCTGACCACTCGCGATACTCTTTTTAGCAATTCAATTGCGGCTATTGGCGGATATGCCCTAAGACCACATTCCGGACCTGCGAATATCACTCTTTCCTCTCCAAACTTTCTGATATAATCAAGTAATCTGTTTTTCATGAGTTTTTCGTCCTCACACCAAATATCGACATCTATTTTTCCCTTCCTTGCATTACTCCACGCTTTAGCGACCTTCTCTTTGTCACCAAGTTTTTCTAGGAGCAGGTTGTCGATATCTGTCCTAGCAATCGGTGCCTTCAAAAATTTATCGTATTTTTCGAGATCTTTTTTCTCAATGTGCGCATCGGTATGTGCCTCTATTACATCTAAGCTTCTCACATCCCAGATAATGTCAGGACTTGCATGGATATGTATAGCACTGAAAACTCCATGAGATTTCGCGGGATGCATTACTCTTTCAAGGTTTTTCACTATAAGATCTCTCGTGTCTTCGTTTTCTAAATTTAAAGGCGGGGGTGAGAAAAGGAAACTTGGTTCGTCAAAGGTGACGACCACAGTTTTAGCGTACTTTGTGTTGATGATGGCGTTTTTTGCAATGACCGCTAATGAGCGCGAGATATCTTCCATGACGTGCAGGGTTCCGATAGCAAGAGATAGTTCGACAGGGCCCGTTATACAAACCTTAAACTCTATACGCCGAATTCCACAGCGTTCACAGATGTTTTTTGCATATAGCCTTATAGCCTCAACTTCCGCGATCTTTCCTTCATCAACAAGCGATATTTTATCTAGTACTTCATATTTCCCCCTATCTGCTCTCCTAATACCTTTAAACTTCTGTAAGAATTGGGATATCATATCTCTTAGCTGTGCGTAGCATGGAACCTCAATATCCGCAATTATTTTATTAATGAAATGCTCATTGTGTTTCTTTATGAAGTATAATGCTTGTTCTGGGAGCTCTCTACGCAACAGATATACCAGTGATGGTGTTTTTTCTAGAAGAACCGCGCCTTCGTTGTAAACATCGATTTTTATGTCCATGTGAGGGAGACTACCTACATCCAAACTTTTAAGAGAGAAGTCTTGAGTCATGCTTGCCCCCAAATGAAGAAGGACTTTCATATGTTTAAAAAAGTAAATTCAACTGTTTGGTGTTAGCGTACCACCAATATTGCCGTTTCATAATATTGTTCAGAAAAAAAGAATTAATCATGTTAATTGTCGAATTTTGAGAACGAATAAAGTTAAAATTCTTCAGTGAAAGTAGTATGAAATGTACACAGGATGCTATGATGAGAGGGTGACTCTCGTGCGTAGGGAACTCATAGGGCTAGTTGTTTCCTTTGCAATTCTAGTGCTCTTATTGTTCCCATATCCAGTGGCACTATCGCCCTTCTCCCTCTATAGTCTTGTAGACCCTATGTCAGGAGTATGGATCAATGCGTTGACAGCAAAGGTACCAGCAGAGGAAAAGATCGTACTTCCGGGAATCGATCATGAAGTCATTGTTGTCTTTGATAAGTATGGTGTTCCTCACTTCTTTGCAGAATCAGAGAAAGACTTAGCATACGCAATTGGCTACATACATGCACGGGACAGATTATGGCAAATGGATTTTCTTAGGCGTGTTGTCGAGGGGCGGTTAACAGAGATATTTGGTAATATCAGCGGCGTGTACGAGAGCGATCTGCTCTTTAGGATTGTTGGATTGAAAAGGGGAGCATATGAATGCGAGAAACTTCTCAAAGAGAAGTTCCCTGACCTTTATGAACTACTTGAGGCGTATTCGGAGGGTGTTAATAGGGCAATAGAAGATATGAAACTTTCAAAGACATTACCCATAGAGTTTAAGCTGTTGAGATACGAACCGGAGCCCTGGACACCCCTGAACTCCTTAGAAATTGGAAGAATCATTGGTTGGGGATTAACTGGCACATTTGCAGATCTTTACTTATATTTGATTCTACAGAAATTCGGAATTAACGATACCCTTCAACTGATGCCCATTGACAGGTACAAGGAAGTATACATTGTCAAGCCAGGCTATAAGGTTACATTAGGAAACGTAACAAAGCCTAAGGCAATTTCAAATATGGAATTGCATCTCCCCGATTTTGACGAGAAAGCCGTAGAGGAATTGCTCGAATGGGAGAGGAAGACGGACATATGGTTTTTACCGATAAAAGAAGCTTTTGCCTCAAACAACTGGGTAATCAGCGGGTTCTACACAAATACTGGGAAACCTCTACTGTGTAACGACCCTCACCTTTCCCTAACGGTTCCTCCTGTGTGGTATGAGGTACATTATGTTGTTAAGAGCGGCGATGAGATCTTTAACGTCAGAGGCGTCACATTCCCAGGAATTCCGATAGTCATAATTGGCAGTAATCAATACGTCGGCTGGGGCTTCACGAATGTAATGGCCGATCAGATAGATTTCTATTATTATGTGTGGAAGAACGATACTCACTACTGGTATAAGGATGCGTGGCATAAAATAAGGCAAGTAAAGGAAGTTTTCCGAATAAAAACTGATGCAGGATTCGTAGAGAAAGTTATATACATAAACTTCACCGTTCATGGGCCTTTACTCGAGATGAAAATCGATGGAAAGAGGTACAGGTTTGCAGTCCGCTGGATGGGACAAAACGCAACGACAGAGGCATATGCTTTGTGGAAATACGCTCATGCACATGATATCTACGAGTTTCTCAGTTATACTAACTACTTCCAGATGCCCCCGCAGAACCACGTATTCGCTGACATATATGGAAATATAGGCTGGAGAGCGTGCGGAAGGTATCCGAATAGAACCTTCCCCAATGGAACAAATGCTGTACAGTTTAATCCGCTAATTCCACGTCTTCCAATTAACGGAAGCGATCCTAACGTGATAGAATGGAATGATAGCGATTGGATAGAGCCCTGGGAGGCGCCCCAGTTAATAAATCCGCCATGGGGCTATATAGTAACTGCAAACAATAAGGCGGCAAATGTAAGCGATTACCCGTATATCTACGACATTGCATGGACATGGGCGGACTATTACAGGGCATCACGCATTCAAGAGTTGATAAACGAAACTATTAATGAAAAGGGATATGTAACCATAGAGGATATGATGCGGATACAAAATGATGTACTTCTCGTGCTTGCACGGTCTCTCAAAGAATTCTTGGCCGATGTTGCTGGAAGATACGGCTACGAGAATATAAAGAACTTGATTGAGAACTGGGACTGCAGGATGACTATAAATTCAACTGCAGCAACTATCTTCGTTGTATGGTATGATTACTACAAGAATTTTACGTTCTCCGACGAGTTCAGAGAGAAATTTGAGAGCAAAGATCTACAGAATCTATGGATGGAGTTGCCTGACAACACATTGGAACACTTCACATTAACAAACAAGTCTTGGAAGTGGTTCAATGATGTTGGTACAAAGGAGAGAGAAAATGCCACTACTATTGCTGGAAAGGCTCTAAAAGCTGCTATTGAGTATCTAAAGAAATACTTTGGAACAGATGATATTAATGAATGGAAGTTTGGGAAGTTGCATAAATTAAATGCACAACATGCCATGGGATCGACGCTTAAATGGTTAAACTATCCGAATTGGGAAGCGCTTGGGTGGAGCAATTGTGTTAATAATATAGGCAGAAATGCTGACCATGGACCCTCATGGAGAGAAATTTTAGACTTTTCAGATCTTAATAACAGTCGTTGCATAATTCCTGGAGGGCAGTCTGGTAATCCCTTCAGCGAACACTATTACGATCAGTTAAGGATGTGGCTTGATGGAGAGTACAAGAAAATGAGTTTCCCAGCGACTCCAGAGGAGGTCGAAGATGCCGAGTCGATAATTCATTTCGTTCCGGGGTGATCGCATGAAGAGGTACGGGTTTCTGGCATGCTTTCTAATAACACTAATCTTAGCGGTATTGCTTGAACTCACAAGGATATGGGTACTCTTAATAGTAGCAGGGGTCATTGGAGGCTTCCTTTCAAAGAGTTTCCTAAGAGCAGTATTTGCCGGCTGCCTTGGAGTATTAGTATGCTGGCTCCTATATATTGCAGTGTTCTATACGCTTAATCCGTATGGTATGAGCATCGCGTTGAGCGTCTTTTCACTATTCTTAGGACTTATGGTGGTACTTGGCGCAGTGCTTGGCGCGCTTAGCGCATCGCTGGGGTATTTCTTATCACAGGTGCTCATGCCGTCAGAGAAGGGGTCAGGGAAGTGATACGAGAATTACTCGACTTTTATCCTAACTCTTTTTCTTTTCTTTGAAGAATCTTCTTTCTCTTTAACCTCTCGTATAATGAAGGATGATTGAGACTCTTCCTCTTTGATCGCTGGTATGCGGGACTCTTCTTTGGCTATTTCCCTTATGAGACTCGGTTCTGTGGACTCCTCGTCGAGTCCTATTATTTTTGCATCAGGGTATTTGTTCTTTATTTCCCTACGTAATGCTTCCTTATCGACGTTACCATATGTCTGTACCCTTACTATTGGTCGTCCCGTTTCGTCATACGTTACCGAGATGGAGTATCCTCCTCCCATTGTCTCCATATCTGGGAACTCTTCAAACATAGATTCCATCCGTTCAAATATTTCGTCAAATAATCCAAATATGTCAAATGGGCTTCTTCTTTTCCGCCCTCTTGATCTTCTACTCATAAGGTTGCACCTCAGTTCTCATGTAAAAGTCTCAGGTAAAACCCTTACGGCAGTGGCGCTTAAGCGGCTCAGACGTCGCAGGCTTCCTCATCGATCAGGCTAGCAATCCCTCATCATTGCCATAATAGGTCTAACACTTATTCTTGACTCCCGTAAGTGAATATTTTTTACGGTGGATATCGAAGATGCATTAGGAGGATGCACATGAGGGACTTCTTTCTAGAGGTCTGATACTACTGCAACAAAATGTTTAAAAGATTCTTAATGTTAGTACCCCGAAGAGAGGGATCAAGATGAGGGTCTACCTTCCACGCTGATATGTGGAATACTTGTAGTTTCTCTCGTTTTCTGCATGAAATAGTGGGTACTGTATTAAGACGTCTGGAGGTGATCGTTCTTGGAGCGTGATCAAGTTCCAGTGTGGAGTGGCCGTGAAAAGGTCAAAGTTTGGAGAAAGTAAGGAGCTACTTATGAGGAAGACCTTTGAAGTTTTAAATCTGGCACTTCGATCGGGACTCGATTATCTGTGCTTCGATTATGAGTGGAAGAAATATAATCTAACATGTGAGGATCTCGCTACCATCCTTGAAGAAATTGACAGCAATGATGGAAAACTCACAGTTATCTTCACAGTTGCTTCTCGTGCAAATGAGTTCCTCATCGAAGGATCCGGTAAGGCAAATGTAGATTCCTTATTACAATTACTAGATTCGTATCCGGATCTACTAGCTCTGAACTTGGTGGCTGGGAATCCGGCATACTTATCAGAGGAGGAAAGAGGTCGGTCTGGATCGAGGACTCTTTACATACTTGGCGCTTATGTTGCCAGTCACGCTCCTACAAATGCAAAAATTCTCGTGGGTACAGAAAACGTACTTAAAACTGCCGTGAAACTGGCAGCGGAATTCGGATACATACCGTTTCATTTGTTTTCAGACAAATTGTCCACCGAGTTGAACTATACGTTCAGTAGAACTAGTGGGGTTAGTGCATGTTATGTCCCCTATTCTTGTGTGCTTTCGGAAAGAGAAGTTGCATTGAAGATATGGAGGTATGTTTTACGGAGAAGTAGCGCATGGGAGATGCTTAGATCACAAAATATAGACCCGAAGATTTTAGTGACTGCGTTTGAGAACGGTAAACATGAGAAACTGAGTGACCATGCATGGAATGCATTTGTGTCAGTAATGAGATACTTTGTGATATATGGCGACGACCGGGCATTTGATCGAGAACTAGGGGATTACATCAGCAGTGGCATGCGCCTAGTAATAGGGTTACCGTTAGGGGATTTCGAGAAGGAAGTGCCTCAACTTGCGAGAATCATGAGGCGAGAGTCATAAACGAAGTCTTTTTATTTCTCCATTCACTTTGGGAATTCTTATTTCCAATATGCCGTTTCTAAAAGTTGCCTTGGCGGATTTTATGTTACCCGGTGGTGGTATTTCTATCATTTTCCTTAGAGTTCCACGGACGAAAACATATAAGCGGTGACCTTCGCCCCTGATATCTATATCTTCCTTCCGTGCGTCGAGAATTTGTATTATCACAACAATTTCATCGTCCATTTCGAGTAATTCGTATAACTCATTATCGCTTCTTTCTTTAACGCTATCTGCGTGTTCCACGGGATTTTCATCGATACCCAGCATTGTGAGTATCGAGTTAAATAATTTTAAGAACTCATCGAATATGTCATGCCTTTTCTTTCCCATTAACAACACCTTAAGAGGTTATTATTCGATATGCACAAAAACTTTTTGTTTCTCAATGCAAAAAAGGAGTTTTTGCCATTATATTGGTGTTTTGTAATACCTAATACTTCAAATGCCTAATTCTTGCCTTATTTTCTGCACAATTCTTCCTTCCCTTATAAGGTTCGATACGACCTCAAGATCTCGTGATAATGACCTATCGTCCTCCAATGCACTGACATGTCTTCTTATCTCTTCATAAGCTATCTTTGTACCACTCCCTAATAGTTCCTTGCCTCCTCTCAGATCGATTCCCTGCGTTGCTGCTATCATTTCAAGAGCTATTATGTAGCGTGTGTTACTTATTATTTGAGCAGTTCTTCGCGCTGAAACCAGCCCCATGCTAACAACGTCCTGATTTTCGGCATTAGTGGGTATGGACTTTATGCTTATCGGGCATGCAAGGCCCTGATTTTCAGCAACCAACGAAGTTGCTACGTACTGCACACCCATGAACCCACATCTAAGCCCCGGGTTTGATGAGACTAAGAATGGCGGTAAACCTCTATTTGTCATTTCATTCAAGAGAATAGCAAGTCGTCTTTCGGATAATAGGCCAACCTCCGTCGCGGCTATTGCTGCAAAATCCATGGCCATGGATATGTGTTGCCCATGAAAGTTTCCACCGTGGTACACCTTTTCGTTGTCTGCATCGATCAGTGGGTTGTCCGATGCTGAGTTCAGTTCTGTCTCCACAATGCTCCTTACGAATTTTAGTGCATCAAGTGAGGCTCCTAGCACCTGCGGTGTACATCTGAGGCTATATACGTCTTGGAATTTCTCCTCCATCTTCTCGACTGATCCCTTTACTTCCTTTATGAAATCTTCGTACCTCCTGACGAGTTTACTTCCATCGAGGAGAGTTTTTATGTACCTTGCGATTTCCCTTTGTCCCTCATGAGGTCTGACATTATGTATGAAATCCTCAAACGGATCAATGAACCCCCTCATAGCCTCTATTGTTAATGCCGCAGCAATGGCCGCATTCTTTATTAACATCTCGAGGTCATAAACCACAAGCGCTGCGATTCCTGTCATTGCAGATGTTCCGTTGATCAGAGCAAGCCCTTCCTTATAGCTTAATTTTAGTGGCTTTAAATTCTCGTTTTTCATAGCTTCTGCTGCTTTTACTATTTTCCCACGATATTCGACAAACCCTTCTCCCATCATTGTTAGAGCCATATGCGCTAATTGCGTGAGGTCCCCACTCGCTCCAACCGATCCTATCTCGGGAATTACTGGATGGATTTTCCTGTTAAGCATTTCAATTAAGAGTTTCAGGACCTCCGGCCTGACACCGGAATGCCCCATAGCAAGAACGTTGGCGCGTACAAGCATCATTGCTCTTACATATTCTGTGGGAAGAGGATTCCCCACTCCGGATGCGTGACTCCTTATTAAATTCTCTTGCAGAACTTCGGCATCCTCAGCCGGTATCACGCAGCTTATCATCGGTCCGAATCCTGTGGTTATTCCGTACACTATTTTCCCTTCATCAACGAATTTCCTAACAGTCTTCCGGCATTTCTCAACTCTCTTCAACGCCTCATCGGAAAGCATTACATTTGCGTGGTTCCTTGCAACTGCAACTACGCGCTCTATCGTTAAACTCTTACCATCCACTACCACGGCGCTCAATCCCATCACCGATCCACAAGTACTTAGAGTGATAAACTAAGTAAACATGATGGGCACAGTACATGATATGCCCAGCACCTCCATACACGTAGCCGACATTGGTCCCCAACGTGGATGGAACCGCTGAAGTTCGACTGCTGGAGGATAAACTGGAGATGAGAAAAAGTCGAGAGGATCTGATAAATGTAATCCTTGTCCTAACGGAGAATATGAGGATAAAGGAGTTGGTTGATGCTCGTCTAAGAGAATTTAAGGCAATGAAAGAAAAAAGTTCGCAGGACTGGTTCATTGAGTTGTGTTTTTGTATATTGACCGCAAATTCGTCGGCAGAGGCTGGAATACGTGCTCAATGGATGATAGGAGATGGGTTTCTGCATCTCCCCAAAGAACAGTTAAAACAGCTTATTAAGCGCGCAGGGTGTAGGTTTTACAGAAGAAAAGCTGAGTATATAGTGGTTGCACGCAAGTATGCAGATATTCTCAAACAGGAAGTTACATCTTACGATAATGAGACCGATGCTCGGGATTGGCTCGTCAAAACATTTAAAGGAATCGGCTATAAGGAGGGCAGTCACTTTCTTCGAAACGTTGGTTACGATAACGTTGCAATTCTCGATAGGCATATTCTTTCCATTCTCACAGAGTTCTCGCTAATAGATAGTATACCAAAACACATGACTAGGAGAAGGTACTTTGAGATAGAGCGCGTGTTCATAAATTTAGCTGATAATATCGGGATTTCACCCGCCGCACTCGACCTTTACTTGTGGTATCTAAAAACAGGCAAGATTCTTAAGTGAAGATGTATCAGTTGACTGTTTACTCGTCATCCAGCGCATGTCAGCAAAGGGTGTGCTCATCATCGTGTCTAGAATACTCTTAAACGGTAATAAATGTTTTCCTCCGTGAGCCAGTATCAAAAGATTATTTTAGTGGAAAGGGTGAAGTGATGAGGGCGTGGCGCCGATGAGGTGCCCTTACTGCGGTAACGAAATTAGTTATCCGAACGCGAGATTCTGCCCGTATTGCGGGAGAAGTCTGCCGGGGGATACTGCGGGAACGGTGGTTCAATCAGCTATTCAAATAACTCCCGGAGGGTTACTTGATCCCCGTAGATCCTTTTACATCATCCATGAGAAGTATTGGGACATGGGATGGGGCGATATTTACGACGAGTATGGACGCATAATAGGAAAAATGGAAAGAAAAATATTATCGCTTCGTGGGGAGATAAGACTTGAGGAGTTGGACGGGCGTGTAGTTGGTAAAGTTGTGCGGAAGATTATTGCAATAAGGCCTACTTACGACTTATTGGATCCCCAAGGAAGGCTACTGGCCCGCATGAGGAGGAAGTTATTGGCTATACTCAGGCCGGTGCTCTGGCTCGAGGATAGAAATGGGAATAAACTGTTGAAGGCACAGGGAGACTTCTTAGGCTTTAATTTCAAAATTTATGATGTTGCAGGAAGGTTAATCGCCGAAGTTAACAAATTAGACGCGTTCAAGGATTTATTTCTTGGAGGAACGATATTTGATTTCAGCGATAAATACGCGCTAAGAATATATGACCCACGGGTCAGTCGGCTGTTACTGCTGGGGTTTGTTATAGCAATAGATAATGCAGTTCATGACGTCAGAAAATAACACTACTTGCTATGGAGAGTTGATCACATGGTATTAGATGTTCATGAAATAACAAAAGCCGCTGAAAAAGACTACGAGAGAGCCTGGATAGAATATTCAGAAAAGATCCCAAGGGGATCTACTGGTTTTAAGTTGAAGAATAAAGCAAAGCGACATCCGGTTTTTGAAATCATACAGAAATTTAGGGAGATATTACTAGAGATGGGATTTGAGGAGATAATATTGCCAGTAATAGTTGAGGAGGGGATTGTTTACCGGGAGTATGGGCCCGAGGCTCCAGTGATTCTTGATAGAATTTTTTATCTGGCAACACTCCCGCGCCCGGACATAGGGATAAGTCGGGAAAAAGTTAATAAGATCAGGGAGATAGTGCCCGGGTTTGATAGGGAGGAGGAGTTAAAGAGAATATTCAGAGAATACAAGAGAGGGGGAATAGAGGCTGATGAGTTAATAGAGTATATGGTTAAGGATCTTGGAATACGGCAGGAACAAGCGACGAAGATAATAGATGAAGTTTTTCCGGAGTTGAAAGAGTTAAAACCTATTCCCACAAAGTTGACCTTAAGGAGCCATATGACGGCACTATGGTTTCCTGTGCTGGAAGCAATGCAGTATCGTGAACCCCTACCCATTCAACTCTTCACCATAGGAGAGAAGTTTAGAAGAGAGCAAAGACTCGACGAGACTCACCTATACTCCTCCTATACCGCGTCGTTGGTAATAATGAATGACGAATTGGGTCTTGAAGATGGAAAAAATGTATGTCGCGAGATAGTCAATCGACTTGGCTTTTCGGAGGTAGAATTTAGACTCAAAGATGTTACATCGAAGTATTATGCCGCAGGAACAGAATTTGAGGTCTTTGTCAGGCATCCCAAAACGGGAGAATGGATAGAGATTGGAGATGGCGGAATGTATAGCCCCGTTTCTCTTGCAATGTTCAACATAGAGTATCCGGTTTTTAATGTCGGATTCGGAATAGAGAGAATTGCGATGATAATAACGGGAGAAACTGATGTCAGAAGGCTGGTGTATCCATACTTTTACACGGAACCTCAGTTCTCACCGGAAGATTTGGCATCTATGCTCTCATTTATAAAATCACCGAAAACCAGAGAGGGCGAGATGCTTGCAAACGCAATAGTGGATGCCGCAGTAAGGCATGCTGATGAAAAAAGTCCAGCTGAGGTAGTTGCATGGAGGGGGAGAATCTTGGGAAAAAGGGTGACAGTTACGATATGGGAGAGAGATCCTGGGGTCAAATTGCTGGGGCCCGCTGCACTTAATGAGGTATGGATTGTAAATGATACAATTATAGGAGTTCCGCCTTCACAAAGACCTGAGAATGGTTACTATACGGGAATAAGATATATAGATGGAATTGCTAAAAGAGCCGCCGCAGAGGCGGAAGAGATCGTAAGGAGAGGAGAAAAGGAGTTTTCCATGAGGGTAAGGATTGTCAGAGGACTTTCTGATATAAATTTAAAGTTGCAAAAGGCGGCATTACATTACATAACATCTAAGGGCAGTAAGATAGATATAAGAGGGCCTGTGTTCGTAGGAATAACCGTAAAAGTTGATGATTGAGCCTCTTTCCGAAACTTAGGACTTCATAACTGTTATTTTTAAAGTCACGATTTATTACTCAGAACAAATATTTTATTGTGAGAGGTTAGATAAGGCGATGGGGCGCGTATGACTACGAGTGGGCAGGGATGAGAGATGCAAGTAATGCCGATAGAGGAAATTCTGAAGATACTACTGGAGAGGTACAATAAAAATCCACGCGGATGGTCCATCCTCATCGATCCGCAAGGTAACATAATAGTAATAGGCCCAAACACAGCATACAGGCTTAAAGTGATCCCGCTTGGTCCTGGAAAGTTCACGGGAGTTGGAGTAGCAATAGAGGAAATCGATGAAATAAGGAGTTTATTAAGGGGAGTACCGTCGTTTGGTATTCGCCCATTGACCCCAAAACACCTGAAAGTGATAGAAAAAGAACTCATCAAGAAGGGAACAATTTCATGGGAAACTCTCAGAAAACTGACGAAGACGGAGCCTGTACCCCTTAATAAGGCCATCGGGGACTGGGCATTAATAGGTCCGGAACTTCACACAACACGACCACTGAGCGAAATAATAAAGGGGCAAAAAGAACTTGAAATGCTGTTACAAAGAGAAGCGGATAAACTCTTTAGGGAGAGATTTCCTCATAGGGCGATGGCATATATATGAATAATAATTCACTTTGATTTTGTTTTCAGTTCCCATAGCTTTTCTCCAAGTGATTTTAGGTATTCGTAGTTTTCTAACTTTTCTAACCATCTTTGCGGGATCGCCTCAACACCATGGTACGCACCACTTATAGCTCCCGTCATCGCGCCAATTGTATCAGCATCTCCGCCTAGGGATACCGCGTACACAACTGCGTCTTCAAAGCTTGACCAATGAAGTAGGAAAGAATATATTGCAGATGGAACCGATGTGAAGGATTCATATCCATTCCCTAACTCTTTAACAACCACATACTTATCGTTAATACCTTCTGCAAGCATCCTTCCGATCTTTTTCACTTTTTCCCTGAAAACATCGCTTTCGCATACTAAAAGTAAATTGTCCACAAAATCTTCAACGTCTAACCGCTTTCTTGGGTCTTTTCTTACGGCAAGTGCAATTGCGGTGGCCTGTATAAGGGCACCCTCTATTCCTAGGGGATGCATGTGAGTAACGCGACTAGCATCGTATACTGCCCTTTTCAACTCTTCAAAATCATCATAGTAAAACACCGCAACAGGAGCTATTCTCATCGCAGCGCCATTTCCATAAGATCCTTTACCATTGAAAATACTCTTGCTTGCTTCATCCCATGGAATGCCTTTCTCAATCAATCTGAATACCATGGTGGTACTAATGCCGTATCCGCGCCTCGGGTCATAATTATGCATGAAGACCTTTATTAAGTGATCTGGGTCTACTCGACCTTTTTCAATGATCGTTTCCGCAATACCTATTGCCATTTCCGTATCGTCGGTATACGAGCCTTCGGGTAGGAAGCCGGTCATCATTTCTCGTACTTCTCCGAAAACCTCTTCTATCTTTGATGGGCTCCAGCCTTCAACCGGCATGCCAAGCGCATCACCGATAGCCGTGCCGAGAATTGATCCTATAAATTTTGACTTTAACGAGATGGACACTTCAGGACACCTATTTCTTTTTTCTCTTTCTCACATACGCGAAAACGGAAAGTGCTGCTCTTGCACCGTCACCAACGGCGCCGGATATTTGAAATATAGCATTAGATGTACAATCTCCCGCAGCGAAGACTCCCTCTATACTTGTCATTTGATTTTCGTCAACGATTATTCTTCCTCTTCCATCCAGTTTTACGCCAGCCCTTCTAGCAAGTTCAGTTGTTGGAACAGATCCCAACGCTAAAAACACCCCATCAACATCTAAAATTGTTCTTCTCCCACTTCTGATATCTTCTATCTCTATACCGGATATTTTTTGATCTCCGAGTATTTTTAACACTTTATATCCCTCTAGAATTTCCACTTTCATTTCTTGCATGCGTGTTTTTAGCGTTTCCTCACATGTCAATTCTTCCTCGTGAGAAATTAGATATACCTTACTTGCCAGTCCGGCAAGTAATAAGGCGTCTTCTGCCGCCTCGTCACCCGATCCAATAACTGCAACCTTTTTCCCCCTGAAAAAGAAGCCATCACATATGGCACAATAGGATAACCCCCTACCTAGGAATCTTTCCTCATCCGGTATCACGGATTTTTTCCGTTCCGCTCCCATCGCCAGAATTACCGCGGTTGCCGTATACCTGCCTTTTCTCGTGACTATTTCCTTAGGATACACATCGAGTTTCATATCGATTACTTCCTCCATTTCATGAATCTCCACCCCAACCTTACGCGCCTGTTCTACCATCTTCATGGCCAATTCCGGTCCCTTGATTCCATCGGGAAAGCCTGGGTAATTTTCTATGAAGGGCGCCTCATTAACACGGCCACCAGCCATTTGGCGCTCGAGAATCAGCGTCTTTAGCCCCTTTCTTGCACAGTAAATCCCGGCCGTTAATCCGGCAGGTCCTCCACCCACAATTATGACATCATAATGCGATCCACCATCCATGTTTGGCACCCGCATAAAATGCATTAATGCTACGATATAAAGCTTAATTTCATGGGTAATGCTCGCTATCGCATCATTGAAACGTATAGACTGCTAGAGGTTATTAGACGTAATGACACGTTCAATTTCATGATACCAAAAAATCCTTTATATTGCTAAATTCTTCATAGAATGACGCATTGTTGCCGTTAAAGGAGCATGAAGAGGCATGGACGGTTATGTAAGAACGAGACTCGGTATCCGGTTATACGAGGAAGACATCGAGAATTTTGCTATATTCTTTAAAGATAACTATTCACAGTATTTTGAAACGAAAATTCGAAATTTGAATGTAGAAAACTTTGGAAATAAATACGTAATATCCTTCGAAGAGTTATATCCCTATGCTTATGACACATATGTTCATGTGACGCTTCATGTGGAAGAGGATCCTTATTTAGAGTTCTCATTCGATGAAAGGATCCCATCGGAATGGTTATCGGTGATTGTTAAACGAATTAGAGAAATTTTCTCTCTGTACTTTGAAATGCGCGACGAGTTCTCTCTCACATTAATGTTTATATCGAATATCAGTGAGGTGCCGGAAATAAAAGATGGACGACGCGCATTCGGACTTTTTTCTTACAATCTTCTTCCAATATACATACTCATGTACGTTGCACTAATAGCTGTCTTCTTTTTGAATCCAAACCTCCTTGTGGCCACATATGTAGGGTTACAACTCATAATCCTCTTCTTTTCCGATAAAATACTGCTGATGTTTAGCGATTGGAAAATTGAGAGTGCTCAGAACGTCATACAAGTGGTTGAACTAAAAATGAATTACAAATCTTTAAATGTAGCAATGCAGGCGCCGTCGGAGGCCATACGTTCCTTTAAAAGGGAAATTCATGAGCCTGCATACAGGGAGAGAAGATTGATAGCAGTAGAAGATGTTCTTAGAGCATTAGAAAAGTACAAGAACCTATTTCCTTCAATTAAGGATATCCGAGTGAAAAACTTCGATATCGGCGAAATTGTTGGAAAATTATCGAGACGGTTTGGTATTAAGCCTCCAAAAATCGGGATTGTTAACTCCACGATTCCTAATGCTGCCGCTGCTGGAATCTCCCCCAGGAGATCTGTTTTGCTTTTAACAGCGGGTCTTTTTTCGATTTTAAATGAAACAGAGATCGAGGGCGTATTGGGTCACGAGTTAAGTCACATAAAGAACAGAGATCCTCTTTTGCTAATGTTACTCTTCAGTGGAGAGTATGCCCTTAGATTTTTCCTTTTTACGACAATACCCGCGTTTTCTTTCTTCTGGTTGCCATATTTCGTCATAATACTATCATTTTTGTTTTTTGTGGCAAAGTTTTTCGAGGCTCGGGCAGATCTCGAGGCAATTTATAAGATTGAGAGGCCTGAGGCTCTTGTACACGCATTAATGAAGTTTGCTAAGAGAATCAGAGCTCGTGGCTCTCAACGAGGAGCATTACAATGGTTTGGCTTTGATCCGCATCCTCCACTCGCATTCAGGATAGAAAGATTATCTGAATATATAAGGAAGGGGTTGCCTCAGGTACGTCACTTATTGCTTAAAAGTATTGTAGATGTCGTTAATGGGTTTCTCAGGGATCTATTTAGCCAGAGGAGAGAATAGCGACAAACATTATTTTGGTTTAGAATTGCTATCATAGAGTAGTACTGAGTAGTACTACTTACTATAACTTGTCCTCAGAATCTAGTTATGATCTGGCAAATATCAAGAGTCGTGCTCAAATTTTCGATTTAAGGATTTATTCCCGCACTAAAACCGCCATCTACCCGAATTACAATAAATAAAAATGTTAGGATTAGAATATACATAGAAGGGTTCTGGGAGGGATTTAGATGCCGACCATGTCCACAGGCTTTGTCAGGGCTGCTGGCTACGCGGATAAGGTTAGAAGAGTTCTGTTTGCAACTGCAAAGGGCGTTGAGCCACAAGAGATAGTTCGAGCATCAGCAGAATTTAATATGAAGGTTTTCGAGATTCTCCAAGAGAAGAAGGTCGATAAGAGCGACGTTGTTAGGATAAGGTGCGATTACGAGATAAAGGACGGAAAAATAGAGTGGAAATGGGATACCCTTGAGTTGGAGGTATATGCAAGGGAGGACAAACCTCTCCTAAGTGAGGCGATGAAAGAGGTAGAGGAGGCGCGTGAGGCCCTTAAAGAGATAGTCACCGAGTTAAGCAACTTATCGTCCCAGCTAATAGACATCGCGCATCGAATTGATGATTTAATTCAAAGAGTGAAACGAGAACACATAGGCGAGGAAGAAAAGACTCAGGAACAGCAATAACATGGCAGGATAAAACATTAAATTCTCATTTTTTATTTGAGGTCTGGGGATGATATGGTATTCGATCCTCTCGAAAGAGCCGAGATAATTTCGAAAATTGTATGCAAGAATATAAGAAGGAAGTATTACAGGTTCAGAATAAGCAGGCAATATGCGGGAGAGGCAACTGCTGATTGCTTAGGATGCATGCTCGATTGCGCATATTGTTGGGCGTGGGAAGCCCATAGAAGAATGAGTGAGGTAGGGGACTTTTATCACCCTGAAGAGGTATTTTCAAGACTTCTGGAAATGGCCAAGGAAAGAAATCTTCATAGGATACGGCTTTCTGGTGGTGAACCAACGCTTCATGTGAGACATTTTGCTACTTTGGTGAGATTGATCGGCGAAGAGGCCCCAGATGTTACCTGTATCGTGGAAACGAATGGAATAATGATTTACAGACATCCGTGGCTTGCAAACATATTGGCAGACTACCCCAACATGGAGGTCAGAGTTTCAATCAAAGGGTATGACGAAAAAAGCTTTGAAAAGGTTACCGGCGCAGATCGAAAGTATTTCTGGTGGCAGATAGATGCATTAAAGATTTTAATTGATAGAGGAGTTTATGCTTATGGTGCAGCCATGTGGGACATATGTGGTGCTAAAGGGGTAAAAAAGCTTATGAAAATTCTCCTAGATTACGGTATAGACGGGCTTGAATTAGAATGTTTGATAAGATATGATTTTGTGATGGAAAGAATAAGGGAGAGAGGAATTAAACTCCGCGGTTCTTGAAAAAACAAAACTGTTATGGAGAAACTGTCTTATCCTATATGGCGGCGTACTAAATAAATTTAACATAAACACTCACGGCTGGGCATTGGCCCGGGGCGTCAGTCGCCAGTCTGAACGTCACTGGTTGTCTCTGCCCCTTCAGGCCTTATCTATTTCTGCGTCACGCGCCGCCTTCCCAGCGGCAATCCGCTCCACATTCAGCGCGAAGGATAGCCACTTCACGAACACGTCAGCACTTTCCACGAGCTGGTACCCTAGCGCTCTCCCTTGCCCCTGTGACGGTAGAGATGCCTGAAGCCTCGAAGATCCTCTCGTACCTCGCGGCCCATCCCGCCGCTTGCCCCGACGGGACGGCCTTTTCGGCCTGACAAGGAAAAATGCGTTTCTCTCCGGGGGTTCCCTCAATGTTACCTCCCTCCCTAAGTACGCGGAGACGCGAGCACAACGATTCCCTCCGAGACCGATTGCAGGAGCCTCTGGTAGCCGCGGTAGTCTGCAGTGAAGGCGTCAGTTGCGGTTGCCGTTATCACAAGGTCGGATTGTATGTCGTAGAGGAAGTGCACCTTGAAGTGGAGGCCCTTTCGACGGTGCGGGATTCCGGTGGAATCGGCGACCAGGAGATCGAGCGAGATTGCGATTTCCGTTGCGATCTCCATTGCCTAGTCTTTCAGTTTCAACCACGCCCTGCGGATGGTTGCGGGGGCTGGGGAAATACGCCGACGATAAAGAACGCGAGTTCCGTGGTTACCCTGAACGTCAGGTTGAGAAGTGCTTTTATTGCGCAGAGAGTTGCGAACTTCCATGTCTCGTACTTCGGTGGTCGTCCTCCTGCATCTCCGTCTTGTCTGTTCTGCCGGCGCCAGCCTCTTTGTCGCGGCGAGGATAGCTTTAATAGCGTTGCAGTCGTATAGTATACCTATGGGCTGGTTGTACCGTCGTAAGGGTCTATAGGGGCAGCCCGTCCCCTATAGACCCTTATGTAAAATTATGATTCTAATTTTCCCGGACAGGTGGGTGGTATCGGTGAGATGTGCATATTGTAAAGTCTTAGCGTGTGTTTCTGGATCGAAGAACTTCCCAAAAAATTGTCCGATGTCAAATTTCGCGGATGTGCTCGAGCGCGCTAGAAACGAGTATCAGAGAGATGAGAAGGTGAAGAAAATTGCATCGATAGCAGGAATTGTAGAGGCAAGTGGGTATATAGAGTGGCCTCGTTTACGGGAAATAATAGAATTTGCTAGACTTATTGACGCAAGAAAGATAGGACTGGCGTTTTGTATAGGTCTGCGTGATGAGGCTGCCGTGGTCTCACAAATACTAGAAAGAGCGGGATTCGAAGTCTACTCGGTCAATTGCAAAGTTGGCAGTATTCCGAAAGAGGAATTAGGAATTCCCAAAGATTATCAATGGGTCTCGAAAACCGGTTATGTGATAGGATTCGTGACCTGCAATCCGATAGGGCAAGCCATGCTCTTAAATGCATATGGCACAGACTTAAATGTGATGTTAGGATTGTGTGTCGGACATGACACCCTCTTTATAAAGTTTTCAGAAGCCCCGGTGACGGTTTTAGCTGCTAAAGACAGAGCGTTCGGCCATAGTCCTCTTCTGGCGATTTATACGTATTATGGAAAGAAATATCTCGAAAAGTATCTGGAGGAGAAGAGAGAACGATAATGGGGTGTTAATTTTCTTCTTTACGAAATTTTTTCTCCAATGGGAATCCTATGGTAGTGATTTCTTCCGAGGTGAATATATTGAGGGTCATTGATATTCACATTCACCTAGCACCTCCAGAAGTAATTTCGCCGGGACTATTAGCGGTGTTGAAAAGGTTTGGTGGTCTCGACCCCGATTTCTATACGAGTATCACAAAGAATCCCGAGTTTTTTGTGAAATACATGGATGAAAACAATATTCATGCTGTGTGCATAATGTCATATCCTGCTCCTGACGTGATGGGATGGGGTGACGATTTTGTTGATTTTGTCATGAATTATTCAAAAAATTATCCTGACAGATTGTTGCCATTCGGTTCAGTACATCCACGTTTTTCGGAAAATCCGGTTCCGCGTTTAGAGGAACTTCTCAGCAAGTACGATATGCGGGGAATAAAATTGCACCCGGTCCATCAACTCTTCAAGCCGAATGACTACAGACCTGAAGAGAGAGGGTTAAAGAGTTTAGAAAAAATTTATGAGTTTGCTGTCGAAAATGACCTCCCAGTGTTATTTCATACCGGTACAAGTATGTTTCCAAGGGCTAGAAATAAATACGGCGATCCGATATTTCTGGATGATGTGGCTGTCGATTTTCCGCGAATGAAAATTATAATGAGTCATGGAGGAAGGCCCATTTGGATGCAAACAGCGTTCTTTCTCCTTAGGAGGCATAAAAACATATTTTTAGATATTTCGGGAATACCTCCACGAAGGTTGTTGACGTATTTCCCAAGGTTTGTGGAAATAGCCGATAGAGCACTTTTTGGCAGTGACTGGCCGGGTCCCGGGGTGAAAAGTATAGATTACAATGTAAAGGAATTTTTATCGCTTCCTATTCCGGAGAATATAAAGAAAAAAGTGCTATTTGAAAACGCACAAAAGTTGCTAGGCATAAAATGAATATAGCATATCATTTCTCCTTTCTGGCTTCTAACATTTCCATAAATGCATCTAACCGAACCTTAACTTGTGCATCAGAGTACGCCCGCTCGTCTGTGTGATCGGCTTCAATTATTAAACACGGAATATCGTATTCTTTAGAAAGAACTTTCTGTGCGGCAGGATGAAGCAGGGAGGTTGCCTTACATGACCTGCTTGAAAGCATTATTACGCCGTCGGCATCATATTCCTTCATTACCTTTACTATCCATTCTACTGTCCACTCACCTGGCAGGTTTATCGGGTTAAAAAGAGATTTGTACGCGAGAGACTCAAGAGGTTTTGAGGGATCTGGCTTATAAATCCCCCATGTTGCAGTATATAGTTCATACACAAACACAGCACCATATTTCTCTTCAAGATAGTTGAATAGTCTTAGATTATGCCAATAGGGAATGCCGCTTAGCACAAGTCTGTATTTTTCTTCATCGACGACTCCAATTCCTTCTTTGACTCTATTTTTGACCTCTTCATATAGCATCTTGTAATATTCTACGGCATCTCTTGCACCTGCAGATACTACGTATGGAAACATAGCCGCGGACGCATCTGTAACTCCCATTGGACATGGTTTATTCTTTCTTAGATCTAAGGACTTATGCCACAGCTCCGCGGCCTTTCTTGATAGTTCCACGGAACTTCTAAGTCTGTTGATGTCCAGAGACTCTCCTGTTATTTTTTCTAACTCTTCAATCAACGATACAAGCTGATCCTTAACGTATTCTATATGATATTTTTCTATTTTATCGGTTATTCTTGGACAGTCCAAGATAAGTAGTGGTTTTTTGAGATAGTGAGACATCACTTGCCACCATTTTAGATAAATGGAACACACGTTCTTCGTAGACAATAAAAAGTCGGGTTTTTCCATTCCACCGAGTGGGGCCTTTCCACCAAGTAAAAATCCTATGACACATCGCGCGTAGGAGCACAAGTCCTGAAGATAACCATCCGCCTCCGATTTTCTGAACAATTCCATTGTTTCTTTCCTCACAGCACAAACACATGCGTAGTTTTCGGGAAAAAGTGGTTGAATGTCCATTGCATACAGTATTTCTATAGGTGGAGGTACTGCAGTGCACCAAGCCACCCATTTATTCCGCCTATGCGCTTCTATAGCCGAGAGATAATGTGCAATTACGAAGTTCGTGATTCTCCTTGCCGCCCTAAGGGACCTCCTCACTTTTTTCATGACGCTATCACCTTAACATTTCTATGAATGCCTCAACTCTATTTCTCAGAATTGCAGCAGAAAAGGGAAATTCGTATTCTAGAAGTAGTGAGGGAATGCCCTCTTCTTCTAGCATTCTCCGTAAGATCGGATAATCAAAAAGATAGGGATCACAGAACTTCCTTATTAGGAAAATGACTCCTGAGGCATCAAACTCTTTTGCCAACTTCAGTATATACTCGGCGCGATCCTCTACAGAGTGCCTATACGGCGATGGAGTCATGAGATAGTGTTCTGCTATACCAGCGAAGATGTCTTTTCTCACCGCTAGATCCTGTGAAAAGTGCCTCGATCCTATATCCATGTCATCGGCTACTATTAAGCCTCCGGATTCCTCTATAAGTTCTATGAGAGCAACATTCTCCACCATATGACCGGAAACTAGTAGTCTCACGCCCTCCTTTTTTGTCCCCCATTTCTCAATATTCCCTAATATTGAATTTAGCATGTCTATATGATGTTCGACGGGCATAAAAAATGCTGCAAGCATAAGTTTAAAGAAATCAGTACCGCTAAAGGGAGGACTATTGGATTTTCTCATATTGTTCAATTTTCTTAACAACTTTCTTTGTTCATTGAACTTTGTTATGGAATCCTTTAAGATTTCCTCGGAAGATTGTGATAATGAAAGTTCTTTAAGGAACTCCCATAATTTTATGATTTCTCCCTTGAAGTAATTCAAAGATTTGTCATCCTTTTTAGGTGGATAATGAAACAGATACAGTTTACGATTCGGATCCGTCAATTTGACAATATTGTATAATGACCACAATGAGTCACAGATATCTGGTATTATGAATGCCTTTACGAAGTCTAAATCCCCTGAAAGAAACTTTTGCAGCACCGAACGTGATAGTGAACACGCAAATGTGTGCATATAGGCGTCAGCCGCAGAGAAGTCTTCTGACATTATTATTAATGGGAATTGCTGCAAATTTGCGGCGTGTATCAGTTCTATGGGCACACCTACAGGGAAAAAAGCTACGACGTTCCTTCCGCAACTCTGTGCTGTTTTTTTCACATATTGAATGGGATCATTAAGCAAATCATCGATATTCATATATCACGTACCCCGTTTTCGATCCAATACATCTTCGGAAGATGCACCATGCCGTACAATAATTATCGAGCGGTGATGCAATTTTAATGCTATGCTTTTCAGAGTATTTCCGACAAGACTCGCTACATTCTTTTCATCGGAATCTCGAGGGAAACCATTCATGTTTTAAAGTCTTTTGACCATTAATGATTACAACGTTGAGTCAGCAATTCTCGGAGAGGGTTCTTATGGCGCGTGTGTCCGTTGTACGGGTGAAGAATGATAACGTCGAGGCAGCTGTTAGAGAGGCCATAGAGATGGCTGGAGATTTTGATATAGGTTCTGGGGAGAAAATTCTAATAAAGCCCAATTTATGTTGCGATAAACCATCTGGTAGCGGTGTAGTTACGAACATGTCGGTAGTCGCGGCCGTTGTGAAAGTTGTTAGGGAAATGGGTGCAAAACCTCTAGTTGGAGATATACCAATCGTAGGATTCGATCCACAACACGTGTATGATGCCTTAGGCGTTAAGGAGATTGTTGAAAAGGCTGGTGGTGAATTTATAGACTTAAGTAAAGAGGAAAGGATCGTAATACAGATTCCGAATGCAAGAAAATTGCGCAGAGTGAAAATAGTGAAGACAACTTTTGAAGTCGATGGTATTATAAGTGTTCCGGTGTTAAAAACGCATTTCTTCACAGGAGTCACCCTTTCAATAAAGAATTTGAAGGGGTTGACCGATCAAGATCAACGAACAAGGATCCACGTGTTGGGGCTTAATACTCCCATTGTTGATCTTCTGCAGGTTCTTAGAAATCAAATAAGGTATGTGATCATCGATGGAACTTACGTTGCACGACAAATAAAGCCAAGTGGACCGTATTACGGACCAACGGAACCTAAAGACATAACGAAACTCGATTTGATAATTGCAGGAAGGGATCCTGTAGCTGTAGATGCGGTAGGAGCACAAATTATGGGCTTTAATCCTAAGGATATAGCAATGTTAAGGGAGGCCGCGGAAAGGGGGTTAGGTGAAATAGAAAACATAGAAATTGTTGGTGAGATGCCGGGTGCAGTTGGAAAGTTTGAAACCACACTTTTAGGGAAGATTATGAGGTTTCTAAACAAGTTTTGGACGTCAAGAATCTTTAACCCATTGGTTCATCCATTAGCCAAGAAATTGTTTGGACCGGAGATTGTTGCATACAGACAAGTGATGAAGGAAATGGAAACCGGAAAGAAGGGAGAGGTCGTTCTCACGGGAGAGTGTGATGGCTGTGGTATTTGTGTGCGCTCCTGCAAGGTTGGAAACATAAAACTGGTGAACAATAAACCAGTAATAGGTGACAAATGCATTAAATGCTTCATATGCGTGGAGGCGTGTCCTAAAGGAGCGTTGTCAATAGTGGGACTTTAAAAATATCTTTTTGCATAATCTATTCCCCGTTCAAGCGCCACAATATTTATTTCTCGATGCTTTTCGGAAATCATATCAGTAATTGCGGCAATTACGGCCTCTTTGGACACTATATTCGTGACAGCAATCATCGCACCGAGCATTATCATGTTAGCAACCAACAACACTCCTATTTCTTTCTCCGCTATATCATAAGCAGGAATTCCATATTTTTTAACATCAATACGGGTTGGTGGCGATACGAGTCTCGATTCGAAGAATATTAGCGCTCCGCTTTTTGCGATTTTTTCATATTTTTCTAGAGCATCTTGAGACATCACAACAAGAATATCGGGATTTAATACATTGGTATAGAGAATTTCCTCGTCACTTATTATAACCTCAGAACGACTCGGACCTCCCCTAGCTTCTGCACCGTAAGATTGTGTTTGCACAACCTCGTATCCGCAGTAAAGAGCCGCCGCTCTCGCCAAGATTATACCTGCGAGAACCATTCCCTGACCGCCACGTCCTGCCATTATGATTTCGTATCTGACCATTTTTAGGCCCTCATTTCAAGTTCTAACCAATCTAAGTGCGGCCTTAAGACTTTTATTTCTCCTCTTTCAACTCCCCTTATCAACTTATGGTATTCTTCGCAGAATTCGGGTTTCTCTACGTCTATAAACTCTCCAATTACTAGTTTTCCGCGTATTTCTTCTTTGCTCATCCTTTTTGCCTTCTTTATATGCACTACACGCTCTTCGAAGAACCTTATTAGGTCTATAGAGGTTGGCATGTCATTTCTTCTGCCGAAGCCGGTTGGACAAGGCGATACTACCTCTATGTAGCAGAACCCCCTTTTAACGAAGGCCTTTTTCAAGCTCATTATTAATTGTCGAACTCTCCTCACGGTCCATCTTGCAACGTATACGGCACCTGCACTTGCGACGAGCTCACACAAGTCGAAGAATCCTTCGATGTTCCCGTATGGCGAGGTATAAGTATAGGCACCAATAGGTGTTGTTGGAGAAAACTGGCCCCCTGTCAGCCCGTAATTCAAATTGTTGATGCATATAGTTTTTATGTCTATGTTTCTTCTAGCAGCGTGTATTAGGTGTCCTAAACCTATGGCTCCACTATCACCATCACCAGTAAAGACAATAACCATCAGGTCTGGTCTGTAAAGCTTTATTCCTGTCGCAAATGCAAGAGCCCGCCCATGTGTTGTATGAAGAGAGTCCGCCTTTATGTAACCAGGTATTCTCCCCGAGCAACCAATTCCTCCCACAAACACTATTTTGTTCATGTCAAGTTTTAGTTCGTCTATTGCTCGGAGAACTGCACCGAGAATGATGCCATTTCCACAACCGGGGCAGAATATAGTTGGTAGTCTATCCTCACGCAGGTACTTCCTCATAGGATGACTTCGCAACCTCCATCCCCCTTTATTATTTTCTTTGCGACTATTTTTAGCTCTGATGGTGTAAACGGCTCTCCACCTATTTTACTCACTAAAATTATATCTGATACGTCCCTCAATGCCGCTTTTACGAAATGATATATTTGTCCCTGATTGTATTCCACGACCATAACCTTATCGCTATTTATGACATTGCGTAATAGGTCTTCCGGAAAGGGCCATAATGTTATCAACCTTATGAATCCGACTCTTATTCCCTCTTCTTTTAATTTTATGTAAGCCTCTTTTGCAGCTCTTGCAGAGCTGCCATAACTTATAATTGTCAGGTCTTGCTGCTCACATGTTTTTTCGTACTTTAACATTATAATATCATCGATGTTATCCAAGATCTTAGATCTTAGTCTCCCGAGAAGCTTCCTGTATACGTTCGGGTCATCAGATGGATAACCGCGCTCATCATGGGCCAGTCCTGTAACGTGTACACTGGTACCCCTTCCGAAAATAGGCTTATGACTCCTCTCTATTTCCTCTCTTATTAGTTCGACTTCCTCCTCGTCGGGCACGACTACATTCTCTCTCATATGTGCTATTTGGCATCGCTTAGCAGAATTACCGGAGTTTTGTATTTTGTAGCTTTTCTGAAAGCCTCCATTGTTAAATTAAGACATTCCTGTACGCTCCAAGGTGCGTATACTATTAACTCTCCGTCGCCGTGATGACCCCACCTCGCCTGCATGACATCCCCTTGGCTGTGCAATGTCGGTTGCCCCGTTGAGGGTCCTCCTCGCATTACATCAACTATAACCACGGGAACTTCACACATTATTGCGAAGCCTAGATTTTCCTGCATTAGGCTGAAGCCTGGCCCGGAGGTTGCAGTCATAGCTTTTGCTCCAACAAGGGAGGCACCTATTGCCGCCGCTAAACTTCCCATTTCATCTTCCATTTGCACGAACTTTCCGCCCCGCTTTGGTAGCTTTAATGCCATCAGTTCCACAATTTCGCTAGCGGGGGTTATGGGATATCCTGCAAAGAAGTCACAGCCTGCGAGTAACGCGCCTTCCACCACTGCCTCGTTTCCTTGCATGAAGTCGACTCTGCCCTTCCACATGCGCACATAAAGTCCTCCGGTTAATAGAATTCGGCAAGTATAATAGTAAAGCAAATGGCGACTTTAACTATATGTATGGGGAAAGTGTGCCATCTTTGTGTATATTTTGCAAGATACTCGTGCCTTTTACTTGTTTTAATGGCATATAGAAATACACTTTGATAAAATACCACCTTTACGTAGGTAAAGTCGATTATTCAGCACGTGCCTTGCTTCTGAACTGTTTTTCAAACAACTCCCTGATCCTAGTGATGGTGTCTGCCTCTTCCGGCCGTTTATCTTCTCTTATTCTCACGATCCTCGCGAATCTGAGGGCATATCCGGACTTGTATTTAGGAGATTTCTGTATTTCATCAAAAGCAACTTCAACAACTACCTCCGGCTTCACAAATACCGTTCTTCCTCGCTCTCCGATTTTCAGTTCAAGCAAGCGTTTAGTCATGTGTTCGAATTCTTCATCTGTAAGCCCTTTGAACGTTTTTCCAACCACTAAAAACTCTCCAGAATTTTCATCTCGAGCGGCAAGGTAATAGTCGCTTAACCATTTATATCGTCTTCCATACCCCCAATCCGCAGCGACGATTACCAAATCCAAGGTATCCAAGGTCTCCTTTATCTTTAACCATTTTTTACCGCGAATACCTGGAGTATAGTCACTATTTGGCTTCTTTGCCATCAAGCCTTCATGACCGGCAGATCTTGCCGCTTTGAAGAAATGTTCCGCTTCCTTAGAGTCGCTAGTTATAATCTGCGGAACAAGTTGTATATCTCCGGATATCTCATACAACTTTTCTCTTCTCTCCACATAAGGCATATCTATGAGTAAATTGCCATTTAAGTACAGGATATCGAAGAGATATAGCCTAACGGGGATTTCTTCTACCATCTCTTTCACATCTTTAACCCTACGAAATCTTCTCATTAAGTGCTGAAATGGGAGGGGCTTCCCGTCGTTTCCGATAGCTATGACCTCACCTTCAAGAATAACTTCTCTCGCCTTTATGTTGTCTCTGACCTGTGCAACGACGTCTGGAAGACTTAATGTAACGTCGGTTAACCTTCTACTAAAAATTTTCACCTCATTCTCCTTCTTATGTATTTGAACGCGCGCTCCATCCAATTTCCACTCAAATGCCGTGCGTCCTCCATGGATCTTTAATGCTTCCTCAACGCTTTCTGCAGCCTGAGCAAGCATGGGCTCTATCGGATGAAAAAGCCTCATCTTTACCTCTTTAAGCGCCCTTATTCCGCCCTTTACGGCGATTTCGGCAACCTCACCTATATCACCAGTTAGCATATGTGCACGTTTAACTAACTCTATTGGAGCATTTGATAGCAGGGCAAGCGCCTCTTCCACGATTCCTTCTGAGGCTCCGTGCCTCATTTCGCCCAATAAAATTTTCACTATGTACTTTGCTTCAAGCGGTTCGCACTTTTCAAGTAGCCCGCGCAGTAGTAGTTCCTTCTTCCGTTTAGATCCCTCACCCTTAACTTCTGATACTTCGTTGAAAATTTTGTAAACATCAAGTAACGTAATTTGCTGCTTTTGAGGCGCAAGAAGTGTTATCTGCTTGACTCCCTTTTTCTTTTCAAACAATATTTTTGTCATATCTCCAGGATCGCCGGTTTTGTTGAATGCATCCAATATATCTTTGGGTTTTGTACCAGTTATCTCCTTTATAACCTTTATGATCGTTCTCCATGAAATATCAAGAGTTTTGTGGCTCCATTCCGGAAATATTTTCCCCACTATCATTCTTGCGGCAATTCCCACGAGATCTGATGGTATCTTCTTGAAAAATGATGCAATTAACGCAATCATACTTGACCTTTTGGTTGTCCGTTCTAAAGCTTCACAAAGTTCAACTAGGTCCCGAAAGGGAATGTCTCCCATAGGGTCACCATAATGGATTCTCGGTTTCACAAATTTAAGTAAGAGGATGATGACAGACATTACTGACCTCACTATTAACGTATAAAATCGAACAGTTTCTTTTGACCTGAAAAAACTTCTAACTTTTCGAGCCTTCTTATGGCGTTTTCGACGCGCTTTCTAGAAAAGTCCTTCTCATCGCATAGGAAAGATATTATTCCGTCCTTATCCGGCTTGTTCCATTCTATCTGATAGTCATCCGTAACTTCAGGTTCCAAGAATATTTTCCTGACAGTGTTGTAGTCCTCATTTATTTTTATGACACCCCTTTTTACAGCGTTTTCTATTGTTCCGTACTTTCTAATAATCTCTAGCGCTCTTTTCGGGCCTATACCCTCGACACCCTCATTATAGTCCGTTCCCACTAATATTGCTATGTCTATGAGTTGTTCCCTCGTTATTTTCAGCATAGACAGTAGTTCCATTAGGTCTATTATTTCTGGTTCCAGAGGTTTAACTATGCCCTTACTTGGCAGAAACTCAGTACCACTTATCGTGAGGTACCTTACCAGATAGTTTGTTCCATAGAGTAGCGAGTCCCAATCTCTGCTGCATACGGCAAATGCATCCCCTTTTCTGACGATATATGCCGCCTGAGCCTCTGCATCTGACGGGGCTTGCACCCAAGGTATACCCATGAGGTCGAGGAGTTCCTTTGCTTCCTTTATCATCTCCGATGTGAGTCTACTTGTTTGTATTGCCTTCCTCCATGCTGTTGGGAGATCTCCACGAAATAACGCTTCTAGCCATTCACGCTCAGCCTTTTCTTTAAGTTTTTTGCGCTCATCTAATTCACGTAACTTAAGAGGATGAGGCTTTCCATCAAATACAAATATAGGAAAGATCCCATATTCTGTAAGTCTGGTTGTCCTATAAAAGAGTCCCATCAGGTGGCTTGTTGGTCTTCCCTTGGAGTCCGAAAAATATCTGCCATCAGGTTGTCTTATTAGTGCTAAAAATTGATATAATTCATTATTTGCATCGAATGCTATCCTTCTTCCCGAAAAATACTCAAATGGTACTTTTTTCCGGTTAACAATTATTGGGGTTAGGTATACTCCCATTTTACAGTTCACTCATAGGTCACTAAGGATAATGCTGATAAAAAGGATAAAAATTTGACTGAATGCCGCTGTATTGCTTATATCTTCAGGGCAACTTTAAATGCTGCAGATATGGCGTCTCTTGCTCTTCCAGGCGATATGCAATCGCCTACTGCATATACTTCCTTGAACTTTTTGGTTAACTGCTCGTATAGAGCCTTATTTGGAGCCGCCCCCACAGCTATTACCACCGTGTCTGCGAGTATTTTCCTTTCCTGTCCCTCCTGTTCGACGAGAACACCGTCTTTCTCTATTGCCTTAGCCGTGGTTTTTGTTAGTATTTGAACACCTTTTGATCCTAGTCTCTTAAGTAACACCCATCTGACAGTCCTCTCAAGATCTCTACCTACTCGTGGAAGCATCTCTATAACCGTTACCTTTTTGCCCATTTCGGATAGATAATCGGCAGTTTCAAGACCTACGCCCCCACCTCCTATGACCACTACATTATCTCCGCACGAAACCTTACCTGCGAGAACGTCGTATGCGTGGACCACATTTTCGAGGTCGATACCTGGTATATTTGGTATTATTGGTGTTGCGCCCGTTGCTACTATAATGACATCCGGATTGTGCTCTTCGACCACGTCAACGTTTGCATTCACCCCAAATTTTACATTAACGCCATATTTCTTCAGCATTGTTTCGTAAAATTCTATTACCTCCATCAGTTCGCCCTTATATGGTGGAACAGTGGCTAATCTGAACACACCACCCAGTTTATCCGACCTTTCAAGTAACGTGACATTATATCCTCTCATGGCCGCTGTTATTGCAGCCTCCATCCCCGCGGGCCCGCCACCTATTACCAGTACTTGTTTCTTTCTCTCGGCCTTCTTTATTTCATACTCGAGTTCCTTGCCTGCCCTTGGATTAACAGTGCACTCCACGGCCTTTATCATAAATATCGACTCTAAGCAATGTCCACAAGCTATGCAAGGCCTTATTTCATTAAACCTTCCCTCATATGCCTTTTTAGCCCATTCAGGATCTGCAATTAACGCTCTGCCTATAGAAACGAAATCCGCCTTTCCTTCAGAGATTATTTTGCTTGCAAGTTGCGGGTACTTTATCCTATTACTTGCGATTATGGGTATATCGACTATTTTCTTTAATTCTTCAGCATAGTAAACGAAGCCTCCGGGAGGTACTTCTCTTGTTATGAGGGGGCGTGGAGATTCGTGCCACCCTGTAGTTACATTTATTGCATCAACACCCGCATCCTCCAATGCTTTTACTACCTTCTTTGTTTCATCAAACGTTGTTCCTCCTGGGAGATAGTCTTCGGCGCTTATTCTTACTATCAGTGGATAGTCTTTGCCGATTGCGCTTTTTATCCTCTCAACGGTTTCAAGCAAAAAGCGCATACGATTTTCGAGTGGCCCCCCGTACTCGTCCGTTCTTTTATTAGTGGCCGGAGATAAGAATTGATTAAAGATGTATCCAGCAGATGCACAAATTTCAACACCATCAAAACCAGCTTTTTTCGCTCTTTTGGCGGCTTCAGCAAAATAATTCTCAATTTCTATGATTTCTTCGACTGTTAATTCCTTTGGTGTCTCGCCTGTTAATTTTGATGGTATAGGGGAGGGGGCTACGGGTTTTCTCTTTGTTATAATCGATGGGGCTAATCGACCCGGATGGAGGAGTTGTACGGTAACACGAGCACCTTTCCTCTTTATTTCTTCGACGAAATTCTTCCATCCAGGAATGAATTTGTCGTCATATAGTGCGGGCTGACCCGGATGGCTTCTATAGCGGGGATCGGGGCATACACCACCGACTGCGATTAATCCAACATAGGCTTCGGCTCTTTCAGCGTAGAATCTTATCATCCTATCGCCAACGGACCCATCTGGTTCGGATAGTCCAACAAGCATGGGAGCCATTATTATTCTGTTCTTCACTTCCATCTTACCTATTTTTCCAGGTTCGAATAGAGATTCGACCTCAGGTGGTGGTTTTATTCTCAATTCTCACCCTCCATGCTTTAGTAGGTGCTAGTACAATAAATGAGCATCTCCTTTTTATAAGGTATTGGCACTAAAGGATGTAGCAAGGAGGGTCTGCGATGGAAAAGTTTGTTTCGCAAGCAGCGAGGAGGACGAGGCTATCAGGTATAAGGGAGATTAGCGAGAAGGCAATGAGGATGAGAGATGTGATCAGACTAGAACTTGGCGAGCCTGATTTCAAGACGCCGGATAACATAATAGATGCAGCAACTGAGGCCATGAAAAAGGGTTATACACATTACACTTCGGTAATGGGTATTCCCGAATTGAGAGAAGCGATTGCAGAGAAGCTTGAAAGAGAGAATGGTATAGAGGCGGATCCTGAAAGAGAGATCCTTGTGACATGCGGCGGATATCATGCGATATTTGTATCTCTTGCTGCAGTTTTAAATCCAGGAGATGAGGTTATTGTTACAGACCCCTGCTGGTCCGCATATGTCAGTACCATAAGTTTTCTCGGCGCAAAACCAGTGTATTGTCCCTTGGACGAGGATAAGGAGTTTGAACCCTCCCTTGATCTCATAGAGAACCGAATAACTGAAAAGACTAAGTTAATAATTATAAATTCTCCTCAAAATCCGACAGGTGCCGTTTGGAGCAAAAGTATCCTAGAAGCTATCACTGAACTTGCGATGAAGAAGAATATACTTGTACTTTCGGATGAGGTCTACGAGAAACTAATATTTGATGGATATAAGCATTTTAGTCCCGCTTCTATTATTCCCGACGCAAAGGATTACGTCATATCGATATTTTCGTTCTCAAAGACCTATGCGATGACCGGGTGGAGGATAGGATACGTCGTGGCTAATGAAAAACTCATAGAGTACATGAAGAGAGTGTCCTTCATTACAATAGCATGTCCAAATGCATTCGTTCAATATGCAGCGATAGAGGCGTTAGGGGGATCACAGGATGCTGTCAATCGTATGATTAAGGAGTACCAGAAGAGGAGGGATATCATTTATTCGGAAATTAGTAAAATTTCGGGGGTGAAGTGTTGCAAACCACACGGGACGTTCTATATATTTCCGAACTTTTCGGAGATAATGAGAGATTCTGTGAAGCTAACCTACTACTTGCTCGAAAATGCGAGAGTCGCGGTAGTACCAGGCGTCTCCTTTGGTCCAGAGGTTGGTGAGGGGCACATCAGAATAAGTTTCGCGACCTCAACCGAGAATTTAAGAGAGGCTGCTAAGAGAATAAGAGAGGCTGTGGAAAACCTTCAAACTAGTGACGCTTGAGCCACGCGTCAAGGCCCGCTTGGACTTTTACTTTTCTGGATGCCAATACCAATCTATCCAGCGCCTTTCTCACCCTATCCTCACTAAAGTCGAAACTTCCACATAAGAAGTCGACTATGCCTTCGATATCCGGCTCATGCCACTTTAATTCATAGTCATCGGTTACTTCAGGATTCAGGAACAATTCACGTATCTTCAGCGGATTTACCGGAAATTCTGCGGATGGAAGATACTTTAATGCTTTTTCTAGGGATCCATATTTCTTTATTATTTCGAGCGCTCTTTTAGGCCCGATTCCCTTGACACCATCAGGATTGTAGTCTGTACCTATAAGGATGGCCATATCTATGAGTTGTTCCCTCGAAATCCCCAGAGAGGAAAGTACTTTCTCCAGTTCTATTATCTCCGGTTTTATTTCGACATATATATTCTTTCCCGGAAGTTTTCTTTTACCAGTAATTGAAATGTTTCTGACAAGTCTCGGTGAGCCGAAGAGTAGGGAATCATAATCTTGACTTCCACATGCGAACACATGCCCCTTTTGCGCCATATATGCAGCTTGCGCTTCTCCTTCGGATGGGGCCTGGACCCAAGGGACACCCATGAGATTTAACAGTTCTTTTGCCTGATTTGCCATTTCTTCTTTTAGTGTTGCGGTCTGCTGAGCGTATTTTCTCGCAGCCTCGAGGTCTCCACGTTTTAACGCCTCTTCATACTTCTTAATTGCCTCTTCTCTTATTTTTCTCCTTCGCTTTATTTCTGCCTCTTTCAGTTCAGGCGGTTTCCCGTCAAACACATAAACTGGCTTTATTCCTATCTCTATGAGGTTGATTGTTCTATAGAAGAGCCCATTAAGGTGGCTTGTTATACGCCCTCGAGAGTCTTTAAGTGGACTACCATCTCTCAGCCTTATTATTGCGAGGAACTGATAGAGGGCGTTGTAAGCATCGAGAGCTATAACTTTTCCCCTTAATGTTTCGAGTTCTATTTCTTGCCCCTTTACGATATCTGTCAATTTGACACCCACAACGATCCCCAGTTAAATATTGTGGTGAAATTGCGAAAAAAGTATCGGTTTAATAATGTGCCAATATCTGCTGGTCAGGATGTGGTTGATACTTAGTACTTCTGAAACTTTCTGAGAAATGAACATTTTTGGTCTATCCATCCATTCACGTCACCTTCCACCCTGCGGCGAAACGCGCACCGGCGGGCGACCGAAATACGGTATGGCGGGCACAATCCTAAGCAGTGTCATGCAAACCCCCAAACGCCAGCCGGGGGCGGCCCGCATCTGCCGCCCACTCGAAGAAGAGCAAACCGAGCGCTTCAAGAAAACACGTATAGCTCGTCGGGGCCGAATCGCATCGCGAAAT
>Ga0180300_10000012_pt1 | contig 68098 bp, 80 predicted proteins | sample GuaBasSediGuay15_FD_121798 | JGI IMG/M metagenome (GOLD analysis project Ga0180300, IMG submission 121798) | Subseafloor sediment microbial communities from Guaymas Basin, Gulf of California, Mexico - Guay15, Core 4569-2, 21-24 cm | ecosystem: Environmental > Aquatic > Marine > Hydrothermal...
ATACCAAAGTCTCTTAGCGAAGTATACATGGCTTAAGGGGATATATGAGAGCTTAAGTCACAATTATACTAGTCTAATTACGGAATACCAGAGACTTGAGCGGGACTATGTAAAGTTTAAGAATGAATACACTATCTTACAGGAAGAATATCAGAGGGTAATTCAGGAGAACATACAATTAAGGAATGAAGTAGCAAACCTTGAAGATATGCTACAAACACTTTCAAGCGAGAACAAAAGGCTTAGATCAGTAAACTACATTCTACTAGCGCTATTCCTAATGTCACTAATCTCTTTAGCGATAGCATTGAGTATAGGGAGAAAGTATGCCAGAACGTAGCCTCCTACTACTAGTAATAACCTTCTCTTCACTCATACCTCTACTATTCACAAGCAATGTGTTGTGCTGGATTATAGAAGAGACAGACTGGCTAGGAATAAAAGTAAATAAATGGTTCATTCGTAGACATAACAAGACAAACTTCTATGCTACATATGATGGAGATTTCACTCAGCAATTGCTCCTGCCTGTTCCACCTGCGGGATATACTGTAAGCTCTGTTTACCTTAAGGTCTCTTTCTTTAAAGCTATGGACTTACATCTTTATCTTACTCCGTATCCTAATCGTTTATTCAAATACCGTGTAATATCATATTATGTCAAGGTCAAAAGAGCTGAATTAATTATTAAGGATGGTGGGGGTAATGTTCATGTATTCACTCTCTGGACCAATATATACGGATATGGTAGTAGTGGGACGTTTGAGGAAATCACGAGTAGGGATGTTGTTAAGAGGCTTTGGCAAACGTATCCTAGGTCTTATGAGAAGACTGTGAAGTTCGGTAAGCCAATTTATGTTCTGGAATCCTATCTTAAGGTCGTTTGGTCTGCCTCGTTTAGTTTAGAGATATGGTGGCTTGATGATAGGGATGGTCATTTGCAAGGTGAGCTTCAAGTGCCGATTCATACTGCGGTCATAAGCTTAAGTTATGAAGCGCCCCAGCTTCATACGTCGAGATTGCATGTATGTTCATGGCCCATAAGTGTGCCGATAAATGGGACGGGATATTTAGTGTTTACGTCTAGGTTTACTAACTTCACGATTACAAGAAGGGGAGAGTATAGTGGATTTAATGAAAAGCTTGTTGCTCCTAGAAGGTATGGAGAGTACGTCTTCTCATATTGGATTCTAGAGGGTGAGGGGATAGTTGTTGATAATAGTGTGGAGATAGCGGTACGAGATAATCAAGAGATTAAAGTAGTTGCTATATATTGTAAGGAGGAGAGAGCGGATGTCGTTATAATCCCTGGATGCCATATACCTCTCGCCTTAAACATTAGCGAGAGCTATTATATGCTTCATAACGTAAGCGATTCTGTCCTTACGCTAGTTGTTAAGTCATCAAGTAAATTCATTAAAATGCATAGAGGTGGCGTTTTGGTAGATTCGGTAAATATGATGGTTCGATCGCCTATCATTCATATTCCGAGTGGGGATATTGGGATATTCGCTATGTTATTTGATCTTAACCTAACTATGAGCTTTCATGATTACTGGAGGGATAGGATTGGAGATAGGGAGCATCTCATAATTGAACTTCATAAGGATGGACTTCCTATATTTCTCTTTAACTTAAGTGCTAAGGTTGATGATGTAGACTTTATTATAGATGCTGTACTATATAACGAGAGCGGCACTGAGCTCATCATAATACCAGTATTTGCGTCTAACCGAAGAAGTATAATCTCTGGGGACAGCGGAGTTTACTGGACTAAATGGTATGTTGATCACATAGCGCTTTCCCTAGGCGACCTCGCTCTTAGGACAATGAAGAAGTCTCTATGGCCTTTAAGAGAGGATGGGACGATTCATGTGTTCCTTAACTATTCTACTCTTAGGGAGTATATGTACGGTATACTCGCTATGGATGGAACGTACATCAATTTTAGCTTAGTCGAGGTATATGGGGATATCATCATGCCAATAGGGCTTTCAAGCCTTAAGTTAGAACTCGTTGAGGGCATGCTAGTCCTAAAGGACATAAGTATATCGGCTGATAACGTGAGCCTTAAATGTACTATGAAGATCGTTCCTTATAATATATCGTTACGGGGGTTCAGCGTTCTAGCTAAGGATTTCCTTGGTAATATAATAGGCGTTTGGAGGGATGACGATTTTGATGGACTCGTAGAGATGAATTTAAGGGCTAGAAGGTTCGTTTTATCAGCATATCCTCCTCCTTCATGGAACACCGAGTACATTATAGTACCGTCATCGGACATCATTGTAAAGATTGAAGGGAACGAATAACAATAAATTATTATTTGTGACCTCATCTCTATGTAAAGGGAGCAAACAATGAGGTTACGCTCACCTATAGTATGCGTTTTAGGACATGTAGACGTTGGTAAAACGGCTCTCTTAGACAAGATTAGGGGAACCGCAGTAATGCTCAGAGAGCCTGGAACAATGACTCAACACATAGGCGCATCGTATCTTCCGTGGAATGTTCTTGAGAAAATATGCGGGCCTCTTCTATCCATGGTTAAGGCTAAGGTTAAGATTCCTGGCTTCCTGATGATAGACACTCCAGGTCACGAGGCCTTTGTTAACCTTAGGAGAAGGGGTGGATCGATAGCGGATATAGCAATTCTTGTAATAGATGTCCTCAAGGGATTTGAGGCCCAAACATATGAGTCAATAGAGATATTAAGGGAAAGGAAGACGCCCTTCTTAGTCGCCTTAAATAAGATAGATAGGATACCCGGATGGAAACCAAATCCAGGAGAACCATTTGCACTTACTATCAAGAAACAGGATCCTATGGTAGTCGCGCGATTAGAGGAGCTAACGTATAGAGTGATAGGGGAATTCTCAAGGCTTGGATTTAGAGCCGATAGATATGATAGGATAAGGGATTTCACACGTACTGTAGCAATAGTACCAACTAGTGCAAAGACTGGGGAGGGAATTCCGGATTTACTATTGGTATTAGCGGGACTCACGCAGAGGTATATGGAAAAGCGTCTTTTAGTAAGCGAGGGACCTGGAAAGGGAGTAGTTCTAGAGGTAAAGGAAGAGCCTGGTCTTGGTACGACAATAGACGTCATACTGTACGATGGTATATTGAGAAAGGGAGACATAATAGTCGTTGGTAGTCTAGAGAAGCCGATAATCACGAAGATAAGGAGTCTGTTAATGCCCAAGCCTCTTGATGAAATGAGGAGTCCTGAGGATAGATTTATGAGCGTTGAAGAGGTTCATGCAGCAGCTGGTGTGAAGATAGTCGCGCCGAATCTAGAAGGAGCTGTAGCAGGAGCTCCAGTAATAGCAGTATGGAGTGAGGAGAAGATTGAAGAAGCTAAGAAAAGAGTTGCGGAGGAGATAGAATCAGTTAGGATCTCAAAGGACATAGAGGGAGTTGTTGTAAAGGCTGATACCCTTGGAACCCTTGAAGCTTTAAGTGATTACTTAAGGAGGAGAGGCGTGCCGATAAGGGTAGCAGATGTAGGGCCAGTCTCTAAGAGAGATGTGATAGAGGCAAGTATATCTAAGAAAGTCAACAAGTATTATGGAGTCATACTGGCATTCAACGTTAAAGTACTCCCCGATGCAGAAGAGCTAGCGGCAAATGAGGGGGTGGCCATATTTACGAACAATATAATCTACAGACTCATAGAGGACTACGAGAAGTGGGTTCAGAGGATGAAGGAGAGAGAGGTAAGTGAAGCCATGCGAAAGTTGATATGGCCTGGAAAGATAAGGATTTTACCAGGTTATGTCTTTAGGCGTAGGAACCCAGCAATAGTTGGTGTGGCCGTTCTTGCTGGAAGGATTAAGCCAGGCTATCCTCTTGCTAGAGCAAGGGATCTTAGAAGCGTTGGCGAGATAATGCAGATACAGGATCAAGGTAAACCTATCCCCGAAGCAACAAAGGGCATGGAGGTAGCCATAAGCATTAGAGGTAATGTTATGGTTGGAAGACAGATAAAGGAAGGGGATGAGCTATACGTCGATGTACCGGAAGACCACATAGATGAGCTATTAAGCCGCTATTCAGATCTCCTAAGTGATGAAGAGAAAGAAATTTTAAGTGAAATTAGGAAGTTAAGGAGGAAACTAAAGAGGTGAGATGATTTGCCTGAATTCAAAGTGGTAGTCTCAGATCCAAAGACGGGAAAGGCGAAGCAAATAGAAGTAAAGGGAGAAAGCGCACAAGCCCTTGTAGGGCTTAAGATTGGCGATATAATAGATGGTAGTCTCATAGGACTAAAGGGAGTGAAATTAAAGATAACGGGAGGAAGTGATAGATCAGGATTCCCAATGCTACCAAGCATACCGGGAGGAGTTAAGAAAAGAGTACTTTTATCAAGGCCTCCAGGATTTCATCCAAGGAGACCTGGAGAGAGACGAAGGAAGACAGTAAGAGGGAATACGATAACAGAGGATATAGTTCAAATAAATACGGTAATAGTGTACGAAGAGGCTAAGCAAAGTAAATAGTCAAGGAGTCGCCTACACTCATGCCTAACGATTTAGCGGCATTTCCTTGATTTACTGCTATTTCAAGGTAATCAAAGCTACCTACTACCGCCACAAACTCGCCTTTCTCCACCTCACCATAGGTTCTTTTCAAAGGAAGTTTTATTTGCTTACCTCTATGCTTAATTACGACCGAAGTTATCCCTTGGGGGATTTGATCCTTCCTTACATTAGTTATTACGTTTCCGAAGTGATCTATGTAAAGGACATGAGCTAAGAACATATTACCGAGCTTCTTAGCGCTGACAGGAGCTAATCGAGATATCCTTTGTGGATTTAGTTTAGGACCTACGTATTTTGGATCTATGCCAAGCGATAAGTATGCAGCAACTGGAGCAAATATATCACGACCATGGAATGTATATGAGACATTAGCTCTCATAAATACCTCATTCTTTATCTCGTACACGTTAGTTATACCATCATGATCAGCAGCTAGGCTTAATACGCCATTATCAGGACCGACAAAGAGATATCGTTTAGTCTCGATAACTATCGCCTTTCGTCTAGTACCAACTCCAGGATCTACCACTACAACGTGAATTGTTCCTACAGGGAATTTATTGTAGGCAGAAAGAAGTATGAATGCAGCTTCATTTATATCATGAGGCCTTATATCATGTGTTATATCAACTATAATGGTATCGGGATTTATTGAAAGTATAACGCCTTTCATTTGAGCAACATAGGGATCCCTTATGCCGAAGTCAGTAAGTAAGGTTATAACCCTTACCATATCGTATCTTAAGTGTCTACATCTTAGCTATAAATCCTTCGATATACGGGAGAGAGCGAGAAGGCATATTTTTAGAAGGACGACAAATACGGAGCTTATACTTATATATGTCTGGCAATTATTTGAAATATTGATGATTGGAAGTAAGCTGAGTGGAGGTGAATAAGATAATTAGTGGAGGCGATTAACATGTTCCCTCCAAGCATGGGCTACGATAGCCACCCATAAGGGTGGCCGTGAGAGAGCGATTACTATATTCTCACCTGATGGAAGGCTATTTCAAGTAGAATATGCTAATGAGGCAGTTAGGAAAGGACTTACGGCAGTAGGTATTAGGGTGAAGGAAGGCATTGTATTGATGGCAGAGAGGAAGGAGTTCACGAGGCTCATGGAGCCAGTTGATAAGATATACCAAATAGACGAGCATATAGGTCTAGTATTCTCAGGTCTACCATCCGATGCCAGAGTTCTCATTGATAGAGCTAGACTTGAGGCGCAAATAAATAGACTGATATATGATGAGCCCATAAGCGTTGAAAGTCTGGTTAAGGCAATATGTGATATAAAGCAGATATATACTCAACATGGTGGCGTAAGGCCATTTGGAGTAGCGTTTATAATAGGCGGGATAGACTTTAAGGGTCCAGAACTATTTGGTACGGATCCCTCAGGAGCTTATAGGAAGTACTACGCTCATGCAATAGGCGCTGGAGAGCAAACGGCAAGGGATATACTAGAGAAGGAATACGATCATAAGATGAGCCTTGATGATGCAATAGCACTTGGACTTAAGGTAATGAACAAAGTTATAGAGAAGGGAATTAGCCCAGAAAAGCTTGAAATTGGAATAGCAGATGTTAAGACCAAGAGATTCAAGAAACTTAGCCAAGATGAAATAGCTAAACTACTTGAGAAATATAAGGTGAGTTAAGATGAGTGAGAGAGGTAAGTATACTATTGCTAGGTATGTATCACATGGTGAGAGGTTTGAGATAATAGTGTACCCCGATGAGGCACTTAAGTTCAAGGAAGGCAAACTAAAGGATATAACCAAGGTTCTAGTATATGATATGATTTATCGAGATGCAAAGAAGGGCTTAAGGGCTTCCGAAGAGGAGCTAAGACGTGTTTTTGGAACCGCAGATGTTCATAAAGTAGCGGAGAAGATTTTAAAAGGAGGCGAGCTTCTACTCACTGCAGAACAGAGAAGGAAGATGCTTGAGGAAAAACGAAGACAGGTCATAATGTTCATAGCCAGAAATTGTGTCGATCCGAGAACTAATACGCCAATACCGCCTACACGTATAGAAAATGCTATGAGCGAGGCCAAGGTATCGATTGATCCCTTTAAGAGCGTGGAAGAACAAGCAATGGAGATAATAAAAGCATTAAGGCGGATAATACCAATAAAGATAGCTAAAGCGCTAATGGCCGTTAAGATACCCGCGCAATACGTGGGGAAAGCATATAATGTACTATATAAAATCGGAGAGATAAAACGCGAGAGTTGGCTCCCAGACGGTACGTGGATAGCGGAGATAGAGATACCTGCTGGCCTTCAGCCGACATTAATAGAAAAGGTGAATAGCTTGACAAGAGGTGAGGGAGAGGTAAGATTGCTTAAAAGCATATGATGTGAGGTGAAGACAAATGGCAATATATTTTTCACAGAGAGAGATAGTAGTCCCTGGACAGTTACTTGCTAAGGGGCCTTATAAGCTAGGAAGTAATGTGTACAATATAGGACAGAACATATATTCAAGCGTAGTAGGGTTAGCTGAGCTAAAAAATAATGTGATTAACGTAATCGCGTTAAAGAGCACGTATATACCGAGTCCAGGGGACTTAGTGATAGGCAAGATAATAAACGTGGGAGTAACCTCATGGCAGGTTGATATAGCATCTCCATATACCGCAATACTTCAAGCTAGTGATGCATTTATAAAGCCGATAGACGTAACTAAGGAGAGCCTAAGGAAGTACTTCGATGTGGGGGACTACATAATCGCAAAAGTTTTAGCGTTTGACAAGACAAGGGATCCACTCCTTACAGTTAAGGAGGCAGGCTGTGGAAGAATAGAGAAAGGAACTGTAGTTGAAATAAATCCAAGTAAAGTCCCCCGGCTTATAGGTCGCAAGGGATCAATGATCTCCCTAATAAAGAATGAACTAGGAGTCGAGGTAGTAGTTGGTAAGAACGGTAGAGTATGGGTATACTCTAAGGATAAGAGGGCAGAGGAGATTGCCGTAAGGATAATAAAATGTATTGAGAGAGAGGCTCATATAAGTGGACTTACCAATAGGATAAAGAGAATGCTTGAGGAGGTAAAGAAAGGTGAATAGCTCAAGAATTCCTATTAGAAAGGAGGAAAGACCACCAAGGCTAATAGATGATGAGGGAAGAAGGGTAGATGGTAGGTTACCTGATGAGCTAAGGCCTATAAAGATAGAGGTAGGCGTATTGAAGAACGCAAATGGTTCAGCTTATGTAGAGTTGGGTAGAAACAAGATAATTGCTGCAGTATACGGACCTAAAGAGCTCCATCCGAAGCATTTAGCATTACCTGATCGCGCAGTATTATACTGTAGATACCATATGGTGCCCTTCTCAGTAATGGAGAGGAAATCACCGGCTCCATCAAGAAGAGAGATAGAGTTATCTAAGGTGATAAGGGAGGCCTTAGAACCAGCGCTCTTCTTAGAGTACTTCCCCAGAACTGAAATCGATCTATTCATTGAGGTTCTCCAAGCTGATGGAGGAACACGAACTGCAGGAATTACTGCAGCATCAGTAGCTCTCGCGGATGCGGGAATACCCATGAGGGATCTAGTAGCGGCCGTCGCAGTTGGTAAAGTTGAAGGGCGTATAGTTCTAGACTTGTGCGATATTGAGGATAAATATGGTGAAGGAGATATGCCAGTAGCTATGATGCCTAACTTAGGTCAAATAACTCTTCTTCAAGCAGATGGTGTTTATTCTCCAGAGGAGATAAAGGAGGCATTAAAGCTAGCGATGAAGGGCATAATGAAAATATATGAAGTTCAAAAAGAAGCTCTTAAAAGGAAGTATATTGAATTGAAGAGAGAAGTGGAGGAAGATTATGGCAAGAAGTAGTGAAGAAATAATATCGAGTCTAGACAAAGCAAAAATAATATCGTTACTTAAGCGGGGTGTACGTCTAGACGAGAGAAGACTAGATGAGGTTAGACCCATCACAGTTGAGACAGGGGTAGTTCAGAAAGCTGAGGGATCAGCACTAGTTAAGCTCGGGAATACTATTTCAATAGCAGGCGTTAAAGCAGAGATAGGAACTCCCTTCTCAGATACGCCTAACGAAGGAGTACTAATTGTTAATGCTGAGTTCCTACCATTAGCATCTCCGTCATTCGAGCCAGGGCCTCCAGATGAGAATGCGATAGAGGTAGCTAGGGTAGTAGATAGGGGCATACGAAGTTCTAGGGCCGTCTCATTAGAGGATCTCGCAATAATACCTGGTAAAAAGGTATGGATTATCTATGTTGATGTTTACGTATTAAACCACGATGGAAATATGATAGATGCATCAAGCTTAGCAACAATAGCTGCACTACTCGATACCAAAATTCCTAAGGTAAAGGTCATCGACGGAGAAAACATAGAGATCTTAGATGAGTGGGTACCATTGCCTGTTAGAGATCGCCCTGTTTCAGTAACTATCGCGAAGATAAATGATACACTTATCGTTGATCCAGGTCTTGAAGAGGAGAACATAATGGATTGTAGACTTACGCTAACAGTAAATGAAAAGGGAGAGATCTGCGCAATACAGAAGGGCATAGGAGGATCCTTAACACTAGAGGAAGTGTACCGGGCAATAGATCTTGCTGAGAAGGCAGCTAAGAAAATAAGGGAGGCATTACCTCCACTTCCGAATCTTGAAAACGTGGAGTGGGTAGTTAGAGAAGAAAAAGAGGAGAAGGAATAAAAATAAGTTTGACCCTTCTAAGAGTTAATGGAGGGTATAAGAAATGGGAAGGACTAAAGTCGTAGGGCCTGCTGGACGTTATGGAGCTAGATATGGATCCACATTAAGGAAGAAGGTAGCGTTAATAGAGAGGAAGATGAGAGATAAGAGTACGCGTTGTCCCTTCTGCAGAACCCCAGGAAAGCTCAAGAGAATAGCATTTGGAATATGGACTTGTCGCAAATGCGGAGCAGTATTCACAGGTGGAGCGTATGTACCGAGGACAATCCTAGGGAAGACATTTGAAATGGGAGAGCTAAAAATAAAGCGTTAAGAGGATAATGAAGATTATTATTACGACATGCAGAAGGCCTAGTAGGAGATTAAGATCTTTTGTTAAGGATCTAGTTCGAGTTTTACCTGGAAGTATTAGGATAACTAGGGGAAAGCAATCATTAGAGGATCTAGCGTCGCTCGCACTCTCATTAGATGCAAATTTAGTAATAATAGTTGATGCCTTAAAGGGAAATCCTGGAAGGCTTAGGTTCGTTAAGGTATCCAGATATAGCTACGAGTTAGTGCCATTTAAGGTGATAATTAGTGGAGTTAAACTCATTAGGGAAATACCGTTATCAGATATACCTACGGAGGTAAGAAGTGAGGTAATCGCTACATATGAGGGAGCTAGCGATAAAGTCAATGTATTATGTGAGAAATTAGCAGATTTACTTAATTTTCCGTATATAGAGGTTAAATCATTGAATGAGCTAAAGGGAGCGGCGGATATCATAATGTGGATAGTTCCCTCTAGGAGGGATTTAGCAAGGATAGAATTCGTTAATGGCAGATCAAGTAATATTGCTGGACCAATAATAAGAGTGAAGAAGGTGATAACGTGAAGTTCCATGCAATAGTGAGGATACAGGATAAGGAATTGAGCCAAATCCTTTATAGAGCTCTTCTTCCTGAAGCACGTAGTCAGCCAGAAGGAGAGTTGGAATTGAAAATAGAGGATGAGAGCATTATAATTGAGATGAGAGCATCAAAGATCTCTACGCTAAGAGCTATGCTCACATCGCATATCAGAATGGTGGCCTCAGCACTCGCCTTACTAAAGGAGCTACCATAAGGATTAAAATATGTATAGTTCCATTATATAGAACAAGGTAGGTGATAATATTGGCGATATCCCCTGAGAGACTACCACCACATTTACGTAGTGATCTTGAAAGACTTAGTCAAGTACAGGAGATGCTAAATAACGTAGTTTTAAGAAGACAACAATATGAGATACAACTTAAGGAGATAGAGAGTGCAATAAACGAGCTTAATGCAGCGCCTGATGATGTTGTAGTCTTCAAGAGCGTTGGGAATATATTAGTTAAGACTACTAAGAAAAAGGCTCTTGAGGAGTTACAGGAAGCTAAGGAGACTATAGAGCTACACATAAAGACATTACAGCGTCAGGAGAGTCTCCTCAGAAAACAACTTGATGATCTTAGAAAGAAGGTGCAGAAAGAACTAAGCGAAATAAGGGGGGAAGGTGGTGCGTAGAAAGGTAACGTTTCAAAAGCGATGAGGAGATTCCTAATAGAGTAATGTCGGAAGTTCTAGAGGAGACAGCTAATTTTATTTCAGAGCTAATATGCAGGAGGATAGGATTTGAGAATATATACTTCGTAGGAGTGCGTCTTGATAAAATCGAAAGCGTAAACAATCTTCACATAATAGAGGTAAATGTCACCTTAGAAACAAGACCTTTTGTAAACGTTGATGTAGATGAAACGGTATTTCAGGCATTGGAAGAGGGGATGAAATTTGCAAGGAGGAGATTTGAAGAGAGAGGAATTAAGACTAGACTTTGGAGCATTCATTAGAGAGCTTATGAGAGTTAAGAGCATAGGCCTAGTATGTCATCATAATGCAGATCCTGACTCTCTACTAAGTGCATGCGTTTTAAAAAGGATCCTAGATTCCCTCAAGGTAAAAGCCACGATATATGCACCAGCGGATATATCGGAGTTAGCAAGGAAAATTATGGAAGAACTATACGATAGTGAAGTTAACGTACTAACTGATATTAAGAACATAGAGGAGAATAATGCACTATGCCTAGTAGATGTATCAACATTAGATCAACTATCAAAAGAGCTAAAGGATATAATACTAAGGAAGTACAGGAGCAAGTTATTCGTAATAGATCATCATACTCCTCATCCAGATATCCTAAAGTTAGTAAGAGCTATTCTAATAGATCCAGGAGCATGCGCTACTGGGGAGTTAGTCTATATGCTAGCTAAGGAGGTAAATGTACGCTTAGACAAAAGGGACATTGAGGCGCTTGCTGTGGCCATATTATATGACACTAAGCGATTCGTGATAGCCAATAGAAACGTATTCAAAATAATGAGTGAGATATTTGACATGATAGATTACAATAAATTGTTATCAATGTTCCATAAAGAGATGAGAATTGATGAAAAGATTGCCAGATTAAAAGCAGCTATACGCGCAAGGCTATTTAGGACGGACATACGAGGCAAAGAAGTGGTAATTGCATTATCACATGTAAGTTCCTATGAGGCGTCAGCCGCCAGAGCATTGTTAGAATTAGGGGCGGATCTAGCGATAGTTTCAGGAGGTAAGAAGGGAGTAGTTAGAGTGTGTGCACGATGCACTAGGAATTTCGCTGAGCTCACAAATATCCATCTAGGGAGAGACATAATGATGAAACTTGGAGAAGAGATTTCAGGAAGTGGTGGTGGTCACGCTCTCGCCGCAAGTGCTAATGGAGTTGGAAACCCAGAGGAAGCTTTAACTAAGGCGCTTAATATATTAAAAATGAGAATAGGAGTTAAACTAAGGGAGATAAGGTAGGATAGGGTGTGATTAATGAGCTACATGAGCTGGGAGGAGTTTAAGAAGAAATTTCCACATTTAGCCAAGGAGATAGAGGATGGAGTGATGACATATAGGATAGGTGGAGTCAGGTGGAGTAGGGATAGTGAAGAATATGATGAACTAAGGAATCCAGATGTAATATCATTTATCAGACGTTGTAATACCATTAAAGAAGCTGAAGAAGTAATAGATTATATGGAGAGACGGGGAGAGATAAGTAAGGAATATGCTGAACTCCTTAGAAAACAACTTCACGAGAAAGGACTAGAAAGTTTTGGAGAGCATAAGGAGCCTGGCTATTACTTTAAGAGGTATTATAAGAGGAGCCTCTTATCTAAATGAGGCTAGATATTACCTCGTACTGCGATTTTAAGAGGCTCTTAGGTACATTGGTTTCAACCAGATCCCAGGGCAATTCTTCATCAGGAGAAATATGCTTATACGCTATTTCATCAAGTTTCATCTCCTGGATTACAGTACGCCATGCTCGAATACTACCGCCCAATAGGTCTACTTTAATAAGAGCTTCACATAACCTCCTATCACCCTTACTCAATATCGCCTGAATCAACGCCTCATATGGATTATAAACTGTTAGCCTTACCCTAGAGTCCGTGCCTATTTCCTTTCTTAGCAGCCTTATCTTATCCTTAAGCACCTTTAAGCGTTCCATAGGGAGCCATTGGAAGGGCGTATGTGGCTTGGGTATAAAGGGCGTTATAGCAACTCTTACGGACTCCCTTGTCTTAAAACCGGCGTTGATGACCTCTCTTATCAGATCAACGATAGCACGTATATCACTCATCCTCTCTCCTGGAAGACCCACCATGAAGTACAGCTTAATATTATTAAACCCAACTTCACGACATACCTTAATGCCGTTGAAAAGTTCATCAAAAGAGATTCCCTTACCTATGATCTCCATTAATCTCTCAGATGCGGTTTCAGGTGCAAAAGTCATAGTTCTTTGACCTCCTTTATGGATGAGATCTGCTATCTCGTACGTAAGTTTATCAATTCGCATTGAGGGAATGGATAATTTAACCCCTTTTTCCTCAACGAGCCACGAGAGAAGATCTATCAAGTACGGATAGTTGCCTATAGCGGAAGATATAAGAACTACTTTGTCTGACTTAGCGTACCTTAGACCTCTGTCGACTATACTTTTTACTACACTTATGCTTCGCATCCTACACGGTTTATATATGTAGCTCAGGAGACAGAATCTACACCAATAAGGACATCCCCTTGATATCTCCATTAAGAAGGATCTACCGTATATTGGCGTGAAGTCCTTAGGTCCTTCTAATAACACTACCTGTCTTACGGGATAAGGGACTTTATCTAAATCGTTCACGAACACACACTTAACCTTATCATAATTCTTTAATAACATAGGCACGCAAATACCATCAAGATGAGCTAATTCGCTGAGAAGACGAGGAGTATTACGGTAAGTGGAGAAATCCAATGAGAGCATAATATCTATGAACTTAGGAAGGAGGACTTCAGCATCTCCTATGAATAGAATATCCATTATTTCCTCAAGTATCCTTGGGTTCTCCATCACTACTATACCACCAGCTCCAATTATGGGATAATCTTTCCCTTCTCTATCCTTGCGCAGTATGGGTATGTTAGCGCTCTTTAGCATATTAATAACGTTAACTAGATCTATTTCATACGAGATGGTGAATAGTATCACGTCGAACTCAATTAACCTTCGGGATTCCTCAAGAGATAGAGGTTCTACATCCCTTCCTAAGAAGAAAAACCTTTCACAAAGTACCCCCTCAATAGAATTCAAGATATTGTATATTATGTGGACGGCAAGAGACGACATACCGACGCGATAGACATTTGGATAACATAAAGCTACTCTTAGGCGTGCTTTTCTAAAGTTCTTCTTAATTACGTTAGCTTCTAAAAGGCTAACCTTATGTAGTAGGGGTGAAGAGCTCATCTAGCTATCCCGAGGGAGCTTCTGCTTCAGCTAAGGTCTTTTTAACTATTTCCGCTAGATCTACTGGCGGTGGCTGTAGTACCTTTATCTTCTCTACTTCAGCTCGCCTTAGAGGATATATCTTCTTGGCTTTATTGAAGATCTCAGAAGCTATTTTACCTAGAACCGCCTCCTGAATGAATTCATCAAAGTTTAATTGGGATGCTCTTGTAGTGACTATCTCTCCCATGATCTTCCTTATCGCCTTTGCTTGAGAGGTTTTGCAGCGCTTTAACGTTAACGCAAGAGTTGCAACTCTTAGGCGTGCACCATCTTTTGTCTCAACGTCAAAAAATCCCTCTATCTTAGTACTCCCTCTTCGAACTATGCTTCTGATATAATCCCTTGCTAGCTCAAAACCCTTAAACTGAGTAAAGGCTTTGTCTCCATCCACATACTTGATTTGGAACTTGAGCTTTATGTGTAATTGTGATAGATCGCCTGTTAGGTCATAAAGAGTAACCTCTACCGTCCTATTTATAAGCTGGCGTTCATCAAACGCAGGTATAGATGCTACTTCCTTTAGTCCAAATGCTGGTGGCGCATAGACTGAGAACCACTTCTTCCTCGACCACTTATCCCTAGCAGATACACGCCTATGTGACATTGTATCGTACCTTCTCTAGTACTACGCTATTTACTATTTAAATGCTTCTCCATACGCTGATATAGTTTAGAGATTATATTAAGAAGAATGTCCAAGACATCAATCAACATATCAATCTTATCTAAGTCATGTAGGGAAATATTTAGTTCAGTCCGCCTATTGAGAACGGTTATGTTAAGCTCAAGCCATGTAGGAAATTTGCCCTCGTTAAAAGGTGCAAGGAGGGTCTTCTTATCGATAGGTATTTCAAGATCTATCTTTATCTCGAGAGCTTGTCTCATAACAGTTCACCTGCTAGTGTATCTCGAAGTCGTTCTATAAACTCCTCTCTCTTATTAATGGGAATACTAGCTCCAGCAGCAACTTTATGACCCCCGCCACTTCCACCAACCTCTGTAGATATAGCGTGCACTATGCTTCCTAAATCTACTTTACCCTTAAGCATTTCAGGTAATCTAAGGGATACCTTAAGGAATCCTTCTCTCTCCGATTTAGCGAGAACTACTATAACCTTAGGCTCACTAAATATACCAGATGTAATAGAAGCAATAGCGCCAGAGATTCGCTCTTCCATTCCGACAATATCCCCTCTTATCACATATAATTCCCGGTATTCCTCAACTATATCCCTGCTATGAATTAGTTTTAAGTATTTAGCTAATCTATTCCGATATTCCTCCCATACCTCTATTGCTTCATTTAATGCACTTCCTCTAACTCCTAAGCAAAGAACTATACCAAGGCCATATTTTCCCATACGACCACACGCATTAAGAAGGGCACTATATTCCCTTGCATCATATAGAGGAGTGCTTGGATCCTCATTCAGTATGTAGTAAACGTAGCCAACGATGCTTTCAGCATCCTTACTTGAGAGCCCTGCCTCTAGCATATATTTGACTAAGTTCGTAACGAGAGTTCGTACCTCTTCCTTTTTTAAAGAGGAAAACATCCTTAAGGAGCCGTTGACTTCAGGCTCTATTCCTATATTCTTAAGGAATTTATAGCAGGCCATTTTGTTTCCACTAAGGCCAGGTATATAAGGATCGAATGTTTTAGCAAGGCACTCAACTAAGGGACGAGATCGTAAACCAAATATCCTTAGGCTTATTTCTTCCTTTATTAGATTATGAGCCATTCCTTCACGTGCAATGGCTAGATTTAGACTGATCAATCTACTCTTCTCACCTCTATCTTGGAGATCACCTAAGGCGCCGACTATTGCAAGAGGGGCTAATTTAACGTTCTTCACATCTAGGTGCCGCGCTATTAAATATACTAATCCTGAACTTGATATCTCGTTATCACCGTTTATCCCGAATTCCCTAGGATTCAATTCAACAATACATTCATTAGAAGGAGACTCCTTTGTTAGCTCATGATGATCAATTATAATGACCTTCTTATCCTTACAACGTTTGGATATGAGCTCTTTCTCACCACTACCCATGTCTAGGAAGACAAATAGCTCGTAGTTCTTAAAAGCGTTTGCCAATTCGTTTATAAGCGCTTCATCAAGTTGGGTGACTATACGTATGTGAAAGGGCGTACTTAATTGACTAAAAACTTTAGCCATAATAGCAGCAGAGGCAATACCGTCGGCATCATAATGCGATACTATAAGCGCAGGCTTTCCTGTTCGCGAATGCTCAATCAGAGATACCAGGATCAGATCTATACGTTCCTTCAGTTCACTTGCCAGCTCCATGCTCTATCCTAGTATGGATATTTTCTCTGGCTTATACTCCCAATCTGGAGGTAATTTACCTACCCTCTTGTAATATTTAACAAGCCTATGTATCTTCGATTCGATAAGCATTAAGCCTCTCTTTGAGTGATAGTCCTTTGGGTGCTCCTCAAGATGACGTCTTACTCTAATCGCTCTTTTAATTAGGTTTGCTAAATCCTCAGGTATTTCAGGAGCAAGATTGTGCTCCTCTAATATCTGGCATATCTTTTTGCCTGTGATTTGCTTCACTAGAGGGATCCCGTATTGATCTCTTAGTATTATGCCTATCATCGATGGACCATATCCCTTCCTCGCTAGATCGACTATAAGTTGCTCTACTTGCTCAGGTGTATACTTAACCCATGGTGGTGGTCCCTCTCTAGCTGGTCTTGTTGAATGTGACTTTCCCTTTTTCTTTTTCTTCCGCATGAGACCACCTAGTGTCCAGTTAACCATTTAGCAAGAGACCTAAAAGCTTTACCTCTATGGGATATCCTACTCTTCTCATCGAGAGTCATCTCACCAAAGGTTCTGCCATCACCTTCGTATGGAATGAATATTGGATCGAAACCAAAACCATACTCGCCTCTAGGCTCAATGCTTATAAGACCCTCCGTCACGCCTATAAACACCTTTACAAAGCCATTAGGACTAGCATAGGCTACGGCACTTACAAACCTAGCTCTTCTATTCTTGACTCCACGCATTAGCTTTAAGATCCCCTCATTACCTATTGTCTTAAAGACATAGCTTGAGTAAGGACCAGGAAAACCATTTAAGGCCTCTATGAAAAGACCTGCATCTTCTACCACCACGGGTATTCTTAACCTCTCTGCAACTATTTTAGCGGAGTACTCGGCTATCTCGCATAGATCATTGGATTGAATTTCTAGCTTATCAACAGTAACACGTTTCACGCTTATCCCGTACGGTTCCAATATATGTTTTACCTCCTCGAGTTTATGTTTATTACCAGTAACGAAGTTTATCTCATTTACGTAATTCCGGCGAGACATATCTTCCCCTCGCCCTTATTTCCCATATCTTATCTACTACGCGCGATGCCATTTCATTACCTACAATTCTTTCGTATCCTGAGAGAAAGGATTTAAAGCATATATCAGTAATTTGCGTATGCGTACTTTCAAGGGCCCTAAGGAAAATATGAAGATCAACACCTAAATCCTCAATATCATCTGAGTGCATTCCAAGACCGAAGTCGATAAGGAATATATTTCCGCTCTCAGTTAGTATCATATTCGACGTCGTTAGATCCCCATGAACTATTCCATTGACATGTAACATACCAACCATAACGCCTACTCTCTTCATTATTGACTTAACTTCCTCATGTCTCATGGAATTCAAGATATCCCTAAGTCTAACGCCCTCTATATACTCCATCATTATACAAGTGTCGTCTAGGTTTATATCCATTATAGCAGGGACTGAGATGCCGAGCTTTCTAGCATCATAGAGAAGGCGAGCCTCATTTATTGTTCTCCTCTGCCTAAGTATTCTATCTAAACGGGGATCTCGATATGCTTTGGGCATTCTAACTTTCCTTACGATAGGGATTCCATACCATATCTCTTTAAAAATTACTGCTTCAGCGCCCTTCGCCAATATTTCACACCTTATTGCATCCAAGGTACATCCACCTCATCAATTCTCCATCGTTGTCTAACTATGCTATCTTCTGGAGATATGGTGATGCCACTTTTAAGACATAATACGCCAGTCCATGCGATCATAGCCCCATTATCACCTGCATATTCATCGGGAACCACTTTAAATATAGCATCATGCTCTTCGGCAACGAGTTTCATTATCCTTTGAAGACGTTTACTTCTAGCGACACCACCCGCTAATACTAGCTCGCGTTTCTGAGTATGTGCAAGAGCCCGTTCTACTACTTCAGCCAACATCGCATATGCATACTCCATAGCACTAAGACAAAGATCCTCTATAGGAATGCCCTCTTTAAATTTACGTAATATTGCAGTAAGTAGACCTGAATAGGACATGTCCTGACCTTTTACTACATATGGTAACTCGATTATGTTCTTTCCTTTACTAGCAAGCATTTCGATATATGGAGTGCCAGGCTGTGGGAGGCCGAGTTCACGAGCAAGAGTGTCAAAGAAGTTACCTAAAGGTATGTCTAATGTTTCTCCAAAGACCCTATATCTTCCATGAGAGTAGGCAATGATTTGAGTATTACCGCCAGATACGTATACAAAAAGCGGATCCTTAGCATTGGTGGTTAATCGTGCAATTTCAACGTGAGCTACAGCATGATTAACTGGAATTAAAGGCTTTGAGTATTTTATTGCTAAGATTCTAGCTATGAAGGCACCAACCCTTAGACAGGGACCCATCCCTGGACCTAATGCGACTGCGATACCATCAATATCTTCAATATTAAGTCCTGCCTCCTTCAATGCTTTAATTACGATCTTATGAGCTACGTTGTAATGATGTCTTGCCGCCTCCCTAGGTAATATCCCACCGTACCGTGGGATGTATGACGAGTATACATTTGCGAGTATCCTTCCGTCACCTCTAGCAATCCCCACTCCGAACGTGTGAGCAGACGACTCTATACCTAAAACTATGATTGCCATCTAGCTCCCTGTCTCCCTCTTTTCAGTAATGAACTCAGTATAATGACAGTAGCCACAATGCCATCTTGGAATCGGGACTTTGTGATGAGCCATTATACGTCCACATCGAGGGCATATTTTATTCTTGAGCACTATTTTACCAGTCTTATAATCGTACTCATACCTTCGATGAGCCATAGACTTACCCATACTCTAATTCACCCCCTTCTCTTTGCTTCAAGGACTTTCTTCCTCTCCTCTGGCGGTAAATTCCTTATGCGTATATGTTCAGGTTCAAAAGCAAGAGCCCTCTTAGGATCATTATAAATATGTACTTCTGCTATCGATTCTCCCTTTCCATACTCAGTCCTTAAGCTCCTTACGTACACTAAGTCTATCGGAATGTTAAATGCCTTAGCTATTCTCTCTCGAACTTCATATCTAGCAGGAGTACCCATTCCGACGTGTTTTATGAGGACTAGCAACTCCTTTCTCCCTATTAGCTTATTCTCTCTCTCCTTAGTAATTTCGAACGTCCATTTAGGGCTACTCATTTAGGCGCCTCCGTTCCATCAATCTCACTATGTTCAATATTTTATTTTTTTCCTCTTCAGTCACTATAATCACTACAGCTCCTTCCCCTGGCTGACCATATATCACTAATGATCCTAAGGGCGCGAAATATATAGCTGGAATACCTAATAGGTCTTCTTCACCATGAACCTTAATTAGGACATTTATGTCCATTAAAAAAGCCTCCCTTATGGCGTTACACGATTCCCAAGTTATCATGCTTGGCGGATTGTATACGTAAAGTATTTTATCAAAGACATTATCTAGATCTATGCGATAAGGCTTTCTCTTAGTTTTCCCATTCACGATTGAGAGAGAAGGATGTATGCCATAAGACAGACAATTGTATGTTACGTAGTCGCCAACGGTAACTACTTTGGGAGGCTCCCTTACATTAATTATCCTAGAAATTCTCTGCATAACATCCCTAGGAGATCCAGGAATAAGCATGCCGAGGGGCTTTTTTAAAATGGATCTTGCCTTTTCAGTAAGTATTAACACTTCTCCCTTGGATATTATACACAAAGCTATCTCACCTTTAAGGCGTATTTGCCAGGTTTTGAGATCTTAAGGAGTTCAGCAAGGGCCGAACTAGTGTCGATTATTACTACTAACCCGCTCCAGTCATTAGAGATATCAGTTGAACCACATACTGGGCATTTCCTCTCCTGCTCAGGAGAAAGGGCAAAGACTGCTTTACATGACCTACATGCATAATATGACATAAGAGGACCTCGTCTAGGCAACTAGACTCACCTCGCACTTTTAGCTTTAGCTTTCTTTATTTTCTCTAATTCCTTCTCAATCCACTCTAATTTACCAAGGAAGGGCTGGCGCATTGTCATACCAATCCTTATTCCTCTAATGCCTCCACTCGGACTTATGCTAATAGTGACTATCCTAGCTCTAACAGGATCTCTAACTCGTAGCTCGTAATGTGCCTCCCGACTTATTAGCGCACCTTGACGAGGGTCATATGAGAAGTAATCATCGTATAGCTGAGATAAGTGAATGAAGCCATCGACAGGACCTAGTCTAACGAAGACCCCGAAATCAGTTACCTCAACTACTTCCCCTTCTACGACTTCATGCATTTTTGGAACGAACGTTACTAGATCGAATGTAGCTTCATGATAAGTCGCTCCATCACCAGGTATTATGAAGCCAGTAGGAGATACTTCAGCATCTAGCACTGCAACGATTATGCCTAACTCAGGATCAACTTTTCCCTCATATTCCTCCCTCAGTATTTCAATAGCGGCTTCCTTAAGGGGCTTATTGAATTTATCTGGGGGAATTCTGACAATACCCGAAACCTTGACGAGCTGGTACATTATAGACACCCACAAATCGCATTTACACTCTATGAAAATAGGGCATAAATATAAATTTTAAGTTCCGTAAAATACATGGCGAAATATTATGAACGAAGTAGGTAGTAAGAGAAAAACAGGCTACATTGTACTAGCTGATACGAGCTTCTTATTAACGCCTTATGACTTTAAAATTAATATAATAGAGGGGCTAGAAAGAATCATGGAGGGTAAATACGAACTAGTTGTTCCTAGCTTTTGCATTAAGGAGCTCGAGGATATAATGAAGAGGGGGTTTATTAAGAGGAAAAAAGCGCAATTAGCGTTAGAACTCGTAAAAAAGCATGCGAGAATTATTAATGTGCCCCTTATGGAAAATGAGCGCGTAGATGATGCATTAGTTAGGATAGCTAAGGAGATGAGGGCAATAGTAGCTACAGGAGATAGGGAAATTAGGAAGAAGCTTAGAAAAGAGGGAATACCAGTAGTATTCGTAAGAGCTAGGAAAAAGCTGGAACTGGAAGGAGAGTTATATTAGAAAGTCATTTTACTATACCCCATCCTATAAGACGCCATCTCCCTCGAATCTTCCTGCTTATCGCCACTCTAGCACCAGCATTAGTTGCAATGGGTAACCTTAATTTTACATGTATCTCTTCTCCCCTTATCGAAGTAACCTTTCCCAATGTGGTAGCAGTACCTACGTTTATTAAAAGATCCTCATTAATCCTAATCTTTTCAACCTTCTCCATTTCTTCAGTTCCTACAACACGCTCTAAAAGGTGCACTTCGAGCTGAAGTTCATTCCATATGGGGGGCAGTGTACCTGGCTTCCCAGCGATGCTTCCTATAAGGGAATCAGCTTTAGTCAGGTATGGATCAAGAGTCGTGCCTACGCCTATCAAGCCACCAGGATAAGCCTCTTCAACGGAAACATTACCAGCTCTAAGGCTAACGACCTCTGTGTATAAGGGTCGGTACACTATTTTACCTCTCTGTATCATTCTAAGACCAGGCCTTATCTCTATTTCATCACCTATTCTTAGTCTACCTTGTATCAATGTCCCTCCAATCACGCCACCAACTAGCTTTTCAGGAGGAGTACCAGGCTTATTTACATCAAAGCTCCTTGCGATCAGCATTAAGGGAGGCTTTGAATAGTCACGCTCAGGGGTTGGTATGTATTTCTCAATAGCATATACTAGGACATCAATATTGACTTTATGAAGCGCTGAAACGGGGATTATTGGAGCATTTTCTGCCCAAGTACCCTCAAGAAATTCACGTATCTTCTTGTAGTTCTCCATAGCCTTTTCCTTTGAGACTATGTCTATCTTATTCTGAACGACCACTAAGTTCCTCACACCTACTATCTCAAGTGCTTTAAAGTGCTCCCTAGTCTGTGGTAAAGGCTCATCTCGAGATGCATCAACCACTAATATAGCACCATCCATGATCATCGCTCCAGAGAGCATTACAGCCATTAGCATCTCATGTCCAGGAACGTCAACAAATGACACCTTTCTCACGACTTCTAGTGGAGAGCCACATTTCTTACATACTCCCTCGGGTGAGAGCGCATCGGTAGTATAAGCTTCAGGGCCTTCGCAATTGGGACATTTAAGTATTGTGCAATCAGCATACCCTAACTTTAGCGTAATCCCCCTCTTCAGTTCTTCTGAATGGTACGCAGTCCATTTTCCGGTTAGTGCCTGAACAAGAGTGCTCTTTCCATTATCAACATGACCAGCAGTACCGATATTCGTAAGAGGCTGAATTTTTTCTATTTCACTAATGTTGAGTTTCAGTGGAGACACCCTAATGAAAGAGAAAAATGTCAAATTTAAAGGTAAGCGTATGGGGGAGTTAATATTTATAGGAATGGGACTTCACTCAGAGAAGTCGATGAGCGTAGAAGCCGTAGAGGTAGCGAGAAAAGCCGACGTGATATACATTGAGAGGTATACAAGCATAATGCCAGGGCTTAGTATGAAGAGGCTAAGAGAACTATTGAAGAGAGAGGATATCATTGAATTACATAGAAAGGATTTAGAGGATTACTCATACAAGGTGATAGAAGAGGCAATGAGGAAAAAAGTCGTTATATTGATTCCAGGGGACCCCTTTATAGCCACTACGCATATGGCTTTAAGAATAGAAGCTGAGAGAAAAGGAATAAAGACGAGGGTAATACATGGAGTTTCGATATTAACTGCCATCCCAGGAGTAACGGGTCTCCATGCGTATAAATTCGGCAGAACAGTAACAGTAGTTTTTCCAGAAGATGGGAGATACTCAGAGACGCCATATGATGTAACCAAGGAGAATCTTAAATGTAAACTTCATACAATCCTTTTACTTGATATAAGGGTTGAAGAGGGAAGAATAATGACGATTAACGATGCAATTAACATACTCCGAGAACTTGAACGAAGAAGAGGTGAGGGTATATTCACAGATGAGAGGCTCATAGTAGGAATAGCGCGTGCAGGATCACCAGATGTACTTGTAAGAGCCAATACATTAAGTGAAATTAGTAACATAGACTTTGGTCCTCCTCCTCACTGCATAGTAGTTCCGGGTCCTCTTCACTTTACTGAGGCAGAGGCATTAATGGTATTGGCTAAGGCCCCGGAGGATATTGTGCTAAATATGGTGATTAGATGATGAAGATAACACCGCATACGAGGTTGAGTGCTTACATAGATAGTGTAAAGGAGGTTCTAAAGGGGATGAAAATACTAAAAAATAAGGACATAGTCCAAAGGCTAGTGAATTTAGTTAAAGCATACGTAACCGATTCGGAATATTATATGAGAAGGGGAGATTATTACACGGGAATCGCCTGTATATCATATGCGGAAGGTATACTTGATGCAATGAGAGAGCTCAAGCTAATAGAATTCAAATGGCCGAAGAGAAAGAGACTCCCTAAAGTATTAGTTGCAGGTACATTTGAAATATTACATCCAGGACATCTATATCTACTTAAGAAAGCGTGGGAACTTGGAGAAGTGCATGTTGTAGTGGCTAGAGATGTCAACGTCGCTAAGTTTAAGGGCAGAAAGCCAGTAGTTCCAGAAGCGCAGAGGCTAGAGGTTATAAAAAACGTGAAGTGGGTTGACCAAGCATATCTTGGGGATGAGGAGGACATATTCAAGATATTGGAGAGAGTGAGACCAGACATAGTGCTATTAGGACCAGATCAACCAATAGATGAGGAGACATTGAGGAGGGAGATTAAGCAAAGGGGTTTAAGTGCTAAAATTATTCGATTAAGGGAACTCTATAAGGAATATCCTCTAACGAAGACACATGACATATTGAATAAAATTAGGGATCTATTAGAGAAGGACCTTAACAGTAACTAGATCGCCGTCCTTAAGGCTTAAGGCCTCACGAAGCTTCTTCTTGGAAATTATCTCTATTACGTTAGGAGGATAGTGAGTACGTTCGATTAAGAGCAATAAACCTTCTTCACCATTAATAAGAACCTTAAAGCACTTGACACCACCATAGCTCCTTCGTTCATCAGAGAACCCAGGTATGTAGATGCCGGGCATTGAGTCTAAGAATTTCCTATTAGCTAGGCTTTCTTCATCCTCTAAGCGTAAATTGAGGGTTCCTGGATAAGGAGGGCCTCCTAATATCCTAGAGAACTGCTTATAGTAATACGGGATCGTGACGTAATATGCACCTTCTCCTAAACCAGTAAATACCTTACCTTTGAGTGTCAGGATACCTTTCAGCTCTTTCTTAGCCTCGAATATCATAGCAAGACCTTCGTATAGGTCTCGTAACGCCTTCATCCCCTTTTCAGTTATGTATATGAGACTTCCGCGGGGAGAGAGTTCCCTTCGAATCATACCGTTTTTCTCTAAGTCCAAAAGTCTCCGAGATGCAGTTTGTTGCGAAACTCCTAACCGTTCAGCAAGCTTCGTAGTTGAAATTAAGATGGGTTTTCTATGTGCACCCATTAGGGCGAGGGTATATAATGTTATCAGCAAATCGCCCTTCATAATCCCGACCTACGAATCCTCGTTGCGATGTTATGAGCAAGGCGAACTGGCTCAGGAAGTTTATGATCACGAATACATTTAAGCGTTAATTTAATTGCGGTTTCAAGTGAGACTTTATGACCTACGCTAACGTATATAGGATTACATCCTTCCTTTGTAATTAAAGCAGCACCTACGACTTCACCGTTATCAATTATGGGAGCCCAACCATTTTTAAATGGGCCTATTTTACCACATAGTTTTTTCTTGGCTATACCGATAGTAGGTATGTCTAGTACTACACCTACATGGCAAGCTAAACCAAGTCTATAGGGATGAGCCCTACCTTGACCATCTACGAAGAGGATATCAGGAAATTGTCCAAGTTTTTTGACAGCATCTATTATTGGTCCTGCTTCTCTAAATGCTAAGAGAGTTGGAATATAGGGGAATTTGACCTTAATAGAACTTACTGCGTATTTTTTAACCACCAATGAGGGGAAATCTAGAAGTACTGCTACACCATATGCGATATCACCTTTATACGCTATATCAGCTCCGCCAACTGTTCTTATCCTCTCTGGAAGTTCATCAACTTCCTTTACTAGGGAAGCAAGTATTCTCTGGGAGCGCCTAGCCCTTTCAATGGAAAACCAGGGAGGAGCAATACGCCTTATCCTATCATCTAGAGTCCTCATGTTGAACACTCTTCTCAAGTATTTCTAGCAGTCTATTAATAGAGGTCATGACGTTAAAACTTAGCTTAGCTCTAACAACTTCACTTCTAGTATTTTCAACAAGCACTCTCGCCACATCACACTTATGTCTGATTCCAGGAACTACAGGATCGTAATGTACAACCTCTAATAACGCACTATAAAGAGACTCCATTACGTGAAATGTATGCTCAGCATCCTTAAGTTTTCCTTTTCGAATGTACTCCAACACCCTACGCCTAAGCTCACCTATTACATCAGCTAAACCCGTAAAATATTGAGCGATATCTGTAAGCCTATACTCCTCGTAAGAGGGGATTACGCCCTCCTTTACTATCATAAAATATGTTGTAGCCTCTACGTATTCTTGAATTAAGTTGTTCATTGTACCGCTATATAAAAGCGAGGGAATTTTAGCGACCTCATCCATCAATGAGAAAAGCGACTCCTTAATTTTGTTAAGTAGGGATTCCGCCTCCTCTAACCTATTCATATGAATGTAGTTTATTGCCTTCCTTATAGACGACATTATATCCCTACCCTTCCTAATAAGGAGCTCGCGTCTCCTGTCCTTTTCCTCAACTACCTTAATTGCCTCTTTAACTCTTTCAATATACTCTTCATATCCGCTCATGATCGTTCCTCAACTTAATAAAGCCTTATTGGGGATTTAAGTCTGCTTAATAAGACTACCCTTGAATGCAGCGATTCATCAATTACGTTGTACCCGGTCAATTCCGCTAGTTTAAGTGCAAAGTCCTTTACCTTCTCATGCCTTGGCATTGCTTCAACTGGAAGGCGCATTCTAAAGAAGCCTAATGCCATTGCTGCCTTAACCTCTACATATGTTGGCTCGCCACGAAGTATTATTTTAGCGTAAAGTTCAGGACTATGCATGTTATATCCTTCGACTAGCGTTATGCGCAATACTGTGGGTATGTTAAAGCTATTAAGAAGTTCGATACTATGCATAACCCTATTCCATCCATCTGGAAGAATGGGACGACAAACTTTCTTATAAGTCTCCTCATTAGGCGCGCTTAGGCTTATATATAGCTGGGATGGAAGCACATCAAGACTTTCAAGAACCTCAGGAAGCGTACCATTAGTCACTAGAAAGACGGTCTTAAAGCCTTTTTTAAACGCGTAATCAAATATTCTACTAAGCCTCTCAGCTCCATAAAGTGTAGGCTCACCTACTAGTGATGGCGTAAAGTGTACAGGGTTTCTTGCTTCCTCCCACATCTTGAGATCTATGTTCGGCCATCCCTTATAGCCACTTAAAATCCTACGATGCTCCTCTATCATGGCATCTAACAATTGTTCCGGTTCATCTAAGTCATCTGGTGGGGGTATCTCACGCCATGGTATCCTTAAATCAGTGGCGCTTGCCCTCCAGCAATACAGACATCTCTGCGTACAGCCAGGGTATAGAGATGCCTGAAGACATCTATGAGAAGGCACGCCATAGAACTTCTGCTTATAACAGTACCTTTCCCCTCTAGTCTTCAAGCTAATCTTAAGCCACCTACATGGCTTTACTAAACCATATCTCCCAACAAAATGATAGCCCTGCTTCTTATATGTAGCTATTAACTCCTTTGGGAGGCTCATATCTAACCCTAAACAGGATAGAATTTCTCAAGAGCCTTATCCTGCGTTATAATTAATACATCCACGCCATCACCACTTATGGCGTCTCTAGATATGGCGCTTTTTACTGCATTAACCGCTATCTTCTCACACTCATCCACAGTAATTCCATCCTTATATGCATTCTCAATTACACCTATGGCTATTTGAGCCCCACTTCCTAAAGCAGCGTATTTATCCTCTATTAACGAGCCTATTGCATCCAGCACGAATAGGTGAGGGCCAGTCTCATCTATTCCTCCTACTATGGTCTCAGTTAAGAGAGGAAGTAAGCGCTGATTGAATAGAACTACTGAAAGGAGCTTTGCAGCAGCCCTTACAGGCATTATACGACCATTTTCTAATTCATAAAGCCTTGCCTCGGCAGCGAGAATTCTCGCTATACTCTGCATATCGCTTACAAGGCCAGCACATGCTATACCAAGTCTATCATTGATCTTAAAGATCTTCTTCCCGGATTTACTCATGAGCGTAAAACCATAGGTAACACGCTTCTCTGAGGCAAGTACGACACCATCCTTAGCTACAAGACCCACCGTAGTCGCTCCTGGAGTGAAGTAGTATCCGTACTGGGCGAGATATTCTCTCGGAACGCCTTTATGCATTAAATCATCGTAACGCATTACGCAATACCCCTTCATTACTCTGCGAACAGAGATTTATTTTTACCTTCCTAATCGCATTAATAGGGAACGAATATGTCTAAAGATATCAGATTAGCTAAAGAGAGAGCGGCGAAGAAAGCCGTAGAATTCATAAAAGACGGACAAATAGTGGGAGTGGGATCAGGAACTACAGTAGAGCTATTCATAAAGATATTAGCTGAGAGAATTAAGAGAGAAGGATTAGATATAATAACGATACCAACTTCGTTTAGAACATATCAGCTGCTAGCTGAATATAATTTCAAGATCGCATCATTGAATGAATATCCCGACCTCGATATAGCAATAGATGGAGCTGATGAAGTGGATTCACATCTAAACCTAATAAAAGGAGGGGGAGCAGCACATACTTTAGAGAAGATAGTCGATTACTCAGCAAGAGATTTTATAGTGATAGTCGATTACAGAAAGATTAGCAATAAGTTATGTGAAAAAAGGTACATACCAATTGAGGTAATACCTATAGCAATCAAGAGAGTAACTAAGGAGTTAATGAAAATGGGAGCTGTAGACGTAAGATTAAGAGGGGGAGAACCCAACAAATATGGGCCATTAATTACCGAACTAGGCAACGTAATTTTGGACACTAAGTTTAAGCCACTAGAGAATCCCGAATCGATGGAGAGAGAAATTAAGACAATACCGGGAGTAGTAGAAGTAGGAATATTCTCAGGAAGACATGTATCAATGGTCATAGTCGGGTATCCCGATAGAGTTGAAATGCTGAAGAGAAAGTAAATGGTGCCGGGGCCGGGATTTGAACCCGGGACCTCCGGATTACATGCCTTAATGGCTTTATGAGTCCGGCGCTCTACCAGGCTAAGCTACCCCGGCACCTAGATAAGAATATGAGATACAGGAATATTAAGCTTTAGCGTTAATATGCGTTAGCGCTCTAGTCCTCAATTAAAACCCCCTCTTTACTAATATCAGCTACAATAACTCTGTTACTTATACTCTTTAAGGAATTAACAACTTGCTCATATGAGTCAACATCTGCTATTGCGACTATAAAGCCGCCACCGCCAGCTCCAGTTATCTTCGCACCCTTAGCTCCACTAGTCCTTGCGATATACACCAATTCCTCAAGCTTCTTATTCGACACGCCTATAGCTGAGAGAAGACCATGATTTATATTCATCAACTCGCCAAGAGCAACTATATCCCCACGCTCTAACGCTCTTGCGAACTCATTAGCTAAAATCCCAGCTGAGCGATATATCGGCTGTAAGATCTCAGGATAGCGCTCATAAAGAGAAAGCACATTAGAAACCATAACGCCAGTATTTCTAGGAATTCCAGAATCAGCTAGAATTAGCTTAAAGCTACTAGAATCGAAGGGAATTCTCTTGAAGCCACTCCTTTTACTAAACATTATCACACCACCATAAGTAGATATGGTGTTATCTATTCCACTAGGCTTCTTATGAACAATAACCTCAGCTTCATAAGCAATCTTACATATATCATTCAATCCTAGTCCAACGTCGAGCAATTCATTAAGAGCTGCGACACAAGCAACAGAGACAGCAGCAGACGAACCCATACCAGAGGCGGGAGGAATTTCAGATTTTATCTTAACTTCAAGACCACCAGTATAGCCACTTAGCCTGACAAGCTTATTTACCACGTGAGCTAAAGGCCTTAATTCATCACTTATCGGCTCCTTATTTATCACATTCTTAATCCCTAGATCCTCAGAGGAGATTATAATATCATTATCGTTCCTTGTACTCACAATAGCTCTAGCCCTTAAGGTTATCGCAGCAGCGATTGCTGGCTCTCCTTTAACTACGAAGTGTTCGCCTACTAATATTACCTTTCCAGGCGCCGAGGCTATAACTCTCCTCTTAGACATGATGATCACCACAGAGGAATTAGTATTTATTACCCTCATAAAATAATTCATAACGAGAACACTTAACCTTTAAATACAGCCAGTGTATTTATCTCTCCTTAGAAGAGGGCCGGTAGCTCAGCCAGGTAGAGGCGAGCCGCCACCTAGAGCGCCGGGCTCTTAACCCGGCGGTCCCGGGTTCAAATCCCGGCCGGCCCGCCAAACCATGTCTTACAAATGAACTTCTCCCCTAAGATTCATGAAATAGCGAAATCCTAGTTTACATGTTTAAAAGAGAGGCTTCAAGTCATGAGTGACGTAATAGTAACCCCTCGTTACTAGCTTTAATCTAATAATGAGGGATGTTAGATATTTTCTCTTGAATACCTAGATTAGAGGAAAGTGACGTATAGTAGGCAGTATAACAAAATAATCAATTTAAAGGAAACGCTGTAAGCTAATGATATAACTCGTTTAGAAGTCAAGGTGTTACTAATTTATTAGACGAAGATTACCTTGAGCCCTAAACTTTGTGCAGCTCTTGCTTGACCTTCATCACTTGTTAGGAGTTGAGCACTAAGTTTTATCGCCTGAGCGATATACAGTGCATCATAAATAGTCAACTTCATTTTAAGCGCTACATTAAACGCCTCCTTAAGGTATCTCTTCTCATCGTCTATATTAACTATTTTATTTTCAATGAGATTCATTAGTATGGAGTACTTCTCCATAGCTATGTTTAATGGAAGCATTCGAAATATGACTAAATACTTCCATATGACGTTAAGTACTTCCTTTATTGCAAGATCAAGTGTATACACTTGTTCGCTTGTTAGATACTTCTCTACTTCAGTCCATCCCTCTTCTTTAATTATATACTTTGCCAGACTCGAAGCATCAATGACTAACACGATCTTCCCTCACAGCCTTAACTACACTTCCCCTAGGAAATGTAGGATGGGCTTCGAGAAGTTTATGAACTTCCTTAATTATTTTCACCCTCTCATAATACCTCACCCTATCCTCAAGGAACCTTATAATCTCATTCTTCCAGTCTACGAAGCCTTTTAATTTATCAATTCTCCTCTTTAACTCCCTAGGAATTCGTATACTTAAAACTTCACTCAATGTATACACCCCTTCCCATAATATCGATTACGATATATTTAAGTATATTGTATACAAAGTTTAATCTTTTTCCTAAGCTCGTGGTATCGTAATGACATGCACTTTCGACATGTGGGATTTTTATGAGATTATATGTCTAATTATATGGATCGTGCATACTATAGCTATGGGCACTATTTATTCTCATGAGCTCAACTTTAACGTTTTGAGAATATAGCTTTTAGTGAGCTTTATGGCGGACGTTAAGTTAATTAAAGTTTTGCATTATATATCTGGTATATGTCTGGGGAACTAGTTATTTCAGATACGCGAGATTACTTCTTGAGAGATGGTGAGAGATTCTTCTATCTTGCTGATACTTGTTGGAGCGCGTTTACGAATGTATCGTTTGAAGAATGGAATTATTACCTTGATTACAGGGCGTCACAGGGTTTTGATGTACTGCAGATTAATATCCTTCCACAGCATGATAGAAGCAAGTCGCCTTACTACATTGATCCCTTTATTGTTAAGCCTAATGGTGATTGGGATTTTGGTAAAGTTAATGAAGAATACTTTGATCGTGCTGAGAAAATGGTTGACATCGCCGTAGATAAAGGATTTGTTCCAGCTTTAGTTGTGCTTTGGTGCAATTACGTACCTGGCACATGGGGATCTAGACTTATTAAGCCCCGTAGGATCATTCCTAGGGAGTGTTTAGAAAGTTATGTTGAGTATGTGGCTGAGAGGTTTGGTAAGTATAATCCCATATTCATAATAAGCGGTGATACTAATTTTGAATCTCCTGAAGCGGAGGAATATTATTTAAAGGCATTGGAAATAATCAAGAGGAAATGCACAAGCTGTTTAACTACAATGCATTTAGCCGGCGGCTTGTGGCAGCTTCCTAGTAGAATAGTTGAGTCCCCGTATTATGACTTCTATATGTTTCAATCTGGTCATAACGGTAAAGTACGCCCATATGAACTTGCCCAGAGGTTTTACAAAATGCCTATTAAGAGGCCTATTATTAATGGCGAGCCATGCTATGAGGGGCTTGCTGGAGGAAGATACTATAGACATGATAGGTTTAACGTCAGGAAGGCCATATGGCAAAGCTTGCTTTCTGGAGCTAAGGCTGGAGTTGCATATGGTGCTAATGGCATTTGGAATTGGCATAGGAGGGGGGCTAAGTTCTTTGGAGAGGGATTTGCCGGACCTTCTTTTGATTGGAGGACTGCATTAAAGTTCCCGGGAGCAAATGATGCGGCTTTAGCTAAGCGCCTATTCGAGGAATATGACCTCTTCGATATAAAGCCTTCAAACGAGATTTTACTTAATGAGACAGATGAGATTAGGGTTGCTATAGGTAAGGGAAAGGTAGTGGTTTACGTTCCCTATGCTTGGAGGATAAAGTTAAGGCTTGAAGCAGGCTCTTATAAGTGGCTGGGTTTAGAGTTAGAAACAAGAAGGGTATTTAAACCAGACATAATAGAGGAGGGAAGTACGACCATTTTCCAAACGCCAGAATTTAATAGTGACTTCGTAATAGTTGGAGTGGAGATTTAAGATTGAGCTCTCATGATATTTCCTTCCATTTTGATTCTTTTAGTTTGAGTAGGAACCTTGAAGTCACGTCATGAGCATGTTGATATAACCTTAGTGATTGAGGAACTCTTATATACTTAAGTGAATTAGTTTACCTAGGTGAACTCAGTGACTTTGGTAGTTAAGAAGATTGACGAAAGAAAACTTAGGGAATTTAAGGCAGAGGCCATTAGGAGAGGTCTAACGCTCTCTCAAGCAGTGGAAGAAGCAATTGAGTTATGGCTTAGCAATAGCGCATTGTTATCCGATTTAGACGTGAATAATTTAGCTTACATAAGGTTTAAAAAGAACTTAGCAGAGTACAAGGGCAAGTACGTAGTCTTCGCATTGGGTAGCTTCATTGGTGCGTTCGAAAGCTTAGAGGCAGTTGCTAAAGCCTTAAGGAGGCTAAGGCCTAAGCTAAAGCATGCTATAGTCCTTAAAGTTGGTTATGATAAGAAGATCGAGGAGGAGTTGGAATGGTGGGGAGGAGCTATAGAGCTAGAGGCTGCATAAAGTATAAGTCTAGCATTCTTGCTCCTTATCCTATATTAAGGATGAAGCTTTACAATGTCTTAGGAGAGGAATTCCCAGAGGAATTAGAGTTTCCTATTGATACAGGATACGAGGGCTCACTAATGCTTCAAAGGAGGGATTATGAATTCTTCATGGTAGGAGAACTACCTAGAGAATATTGGAGAACTTATAAGACCCTCGTTGGGAGAATAGTTATGAGAGTCGCTAGGGCAATAGCTGAGATTGATAATATGAAATTCGAAGTCTATGTTGAAGCGCCATATTATGGCTATGGTAAGCGCCTAATCGGAAGGGAGATATTGAATAAGCTTAAACTTGTGTTAGACGGACCGAGACAGGAGTGTTGTTTAGTCGATTAGAGTTATTATAAACTGGCGTTTACCTAAATTTTATCTCTAATAAGTTTTGTATTATAAGGGAAATTGTTCAGGAACGTTCTCTCTGTGAAGCTCAATGAATCTTTCAACTTCATCGATTGTGGGTAGGCCTGCTATCGCTCCTATGTGCATGCATTTTATCGCTGCAACGGCATTTGCTATTTTCAACGAATGATCTAAGGATAGCTTCCTTATTAAGCTATAGAGGATACCAGCGTTCCAGGCGTCGCCTGCTCCTACAGTATCCTTTACGGGAACCTTATACGCTTTCATGAAGAAGGCCTTATCACCATTGGACAGCACAGCTCCTTTCTCACCCATTTTTATTCCAATGATCTTAATACCAGTTTTGCTAGCAGACCTTATGCACTCGCCTATATCGCTCGTTTCAAATAGCAGGGAATATTCCTTAAGCGTGGCCAGTAATATATCGACGTATTTTAGAACTTCATTATACGTCTCCCTTGCCTCTTCCTTACTATCCCATACATCAATCCTAAACGTTGGATCTAGGGAAAGTAATACGTTATGGGCCTTGAGTTTAGGGAGGATGTTAAGTATCTCAGAACGAGATGGTTCTTGAGATAAAGCAAAACCAGATATGTGGACTACCTTGGCACGTCTTAGATACTCTACGTCAGAATCAGTTAGCTTTAACTCCGTATCGGCACTAAGGCTCCATGGCTTCCTATAAAAGAAGAATTCACGCTCACCACCAGGTAACTTTACAACAAATGCTAATGTCGTTCTAGTACCTTTAATTATCTTCACATGAGATGTATCTACGCCATGTTCATTCAAGGTATTGATCAAGAACCTACCAAACGCATCATTTCCCACGGCAGTTATAGCGCCAACCTTAAGTCCTAATTTAGAACATGCAATTGCACAATTCATAGGTGCACCGCCAAAACAGGCCTTATACGTGAAGTCATCAATCGGTATGAAGTCAACGACTATCTCTCCAACGCATATGACATCCACTTGAACCCCCGCTATTAAATATGACGGAAGCTTTATATTTAATTTACATAGTTCATACTAGAAGGCGTCCCTTATGAGCGAGGGAAGCGTCGTAGAGGAGGAAAAATATAAGCTATTAAAGGGGAAGGGGATAAAGCTCTTTGGAAAATGGGATTGGGAAGGAATTGAAGTAAGGGATCCAGGGCTTAAGAAGTACATATGCTTAAAGCCAGTATACCTTCCACATAGTGGAGGAAGACATGCAAAGAAGCGTTTTGGGAAGGCAGAAGTCAATATAGTAGAGAGGCTAATAAATAAGCTCATGAGGGGAGGTAGGAACACTGGAAAGAAGCACTTAGCATATAATATAGTGAAGAAAGCATTCGACATAATATACTTAAGGACAGGAAAGAACCCAATACAGGTTCTGGTAGACGCAATTCAGAATGCCGCTCCTCGTGAGGAGACTACTAGGATAGCTTACGGTGGTATAGTCTATCACGTAGCTGTAGATGTCTCTCCTCAAAGGCGTGTAGATCTTGCTCTTAGGTTCATAGCAGAAGGAGCTAAAATGGCGGCGTTTAGTAATCCTAAGTCCATAGAGGAGTGCTTAGCTGAAGAGATAATCCTAGCTGCTAATAACGATCCAAAGAGCTATGCGATAAGGCAGAAGGACGAGATAGAGCGTATAGCAGCCGCATCTAGATAGTAGGATAACTGCTCAAAACGAAGGACGTTTAAAGAACGTGATAGTTAAAAACTTCGTCTTAAGTAGAGTTTAACCTTTAGTTACGCCTATTGGTACTAACCTTGCAACCTTAGTTGCTATCCCGACTCTATGGGATACCTCCACTACACGATCAACATCCTTATAAGCACCGGGTGCTTCTTCTGCTATGACTCTAGCGTTTGCAGCACGAAGCACTACGCCTTTTCTCTCAAGTTCTGCTGCGACATCCCTAGGTCTCCATGTTCTTACAGCTGCAGCTCTACTTAAGTACCTACCGGCACCATGTGCTGTAGAGCCAAATGTTATTTTCATAGCAGCTTCAGTACCTACGAGAACCCATGAGGCTGTGCCCATGCTTCCGGGAATTAGGACCGGTTGACCAACGCTACGATAAATAGCGGGTATTGCTGGATGCCCTCTTGGGAACGCTCTTGTAGCTCCTTTTCTATGAACTACTACTTTCCTGGTTCCACCATCTATTGTATGTTCCTCTATCTTAGCAATATTGTGAGCTACATCGTATACTAGATGCATTCCAAGATCTTCTGGAGATTGACCAAATACTTTTCTAAATGCCTCTCTAACCCAATGCATTATCATTTGCCTGTTAGTCCATGCGAAGTTTGCGGCAGCAGCCATTGCGGCAAGATAGTCCTCTCCTTCTTTGCTCTTTACGGGTACAGCAGCTAACTCTCTATCAGGTAGTCTTATACCGTATTTTCTCACAGCACGTTCCATTATCCTTAAGTAATCGCTACATACCTGATGACCTAAGCCCCTGCTTCCAGTATGTATCATTACGGTTATTTGACCTTCATGCGTTATTCCAAACACCTTAGCGACTTCCGGATTGTATATTTTGTCTACAACCTGTACCTCTAAGAAGTGATTACCACTTCCAAGAGTTCCTAGCTGTGCGCTTCCCCTTCGTTTAGCAGTGTCAGATACCTTATCGGGATCAGCAAGCTTCATGCTTCCTCGTTCTTCTATTCTATCAAGATCCTCTTCCCATCCATAGCCATGAGCAACAGCCCACTCTACTCCTGAGGCTAGTACCTCGTCAAGTTCGCCATAGCTTAGTCTAAGGTGGCTTCTAGAACCAAGACCTGATGGAACCATTCTAAATAGCGTATTTATTAACTCCTTTATCTTCGGCTTTACGTCCTCATAACTTAAGTCAGTCCTTAGGAGACGGACACCGCAGTTTATGTCATAACCAACACCGCCAGGACTAACAACGCCCTCTTCATAGTCTATCGCAGCAACGCCTCCTATTGGGAAGCCATAGCCTTGGTGACCATCAGGTAAGACTATAGAGTATTTATAGATGCCGGGTAAGCAGGCTACGTTAGCGGCTTGCTCAAGGGTTAGATCGCTCTTCATCTTCTCTAATAGTACTTCATCGGAGAATATCCTAGCTGGAACTCTCATTTCTCGCTTATACTTCTGCGGGATCTCCCATACGAATTCAGAGATTCTCTTTAATGGAGGGACCATATTCAAAACCTAGATTAACCTATTCATAGGTGGTTTAAATTTTTAATCCCGTGACAACTCCAATGGAACTAAATGTCGAGAACGAATTTCACATACGAGTTCCCTTTCTCATCATGGATTTCCATGAGGGAGTACGTTACCGCCTTTACCTCAGTCTTTGAGGGATGTTTGCTGGGATTAAATGGTTCTCCCCAGGCCTCGCCCTTTAGCACATAATGATTATCCTTCTTCTGGATACTGACTTTAAATCTAGAGAAGACAAGGCCATCGGTATCGAAGAGTATAAGAAGATTCTCTAACCAGTTATAAAGGAGTTGTTCTAAATCAACGCCTTCTGCGTTTATCTCCCTCTTTACAGATGGAACCACCTTATCAATGTCGGTCATCACATTAAACATTGCCTTTGCAGCGTTTTCAAATGCCTCGTTTAAGTCCTTACCGTAAGCAACTATGTAGACATCAGCGGTGTGTTCTAAGTATTCGAATTCCTTACTAGACATATGAGGAGCACCTCATGGCGCCGGGGGCGGGATTTGAACCCGCGCGCCCCGAGGGGGGGCACCGGCTTTCTAGCCCCAATGGAGGTTTCGGATCTCGAGGCCGGCGCCTTAGTCCTGGCTCGGCCACCCCGGCATAATGTAACCAGAGCCAAATAAAATAGCTAAGTTGGGGGTGATAAGCTTTATTCTAATAGGCATACGGGATCACTATCCGTCGATATCCTTCCCTTATTGACTAAGCACTCCTTTATATACTTTGGTAAATGGAACATAGCTTCATGAATGATCTCGTCATAGAATTTAAGCTTGCCTGAGAGATTCCTTTCCCTAATGCGAGAAGCTATCTCCTCACGGGCTAACATTGCGGGATCGTACTTCTTTGAACCGACTACGAAGCCCCATAGGGCGCTAAAACATGGGATCCAGGCATGATAAATCCTAGCAATAGGAAAGACGTTTGCCACAGTCTTATGGATTGAAGCAACTATGTCGGGGGTATGCGTAATGGATGTAGCCTGAGTTACGAATAGACCATCAGGGGTTAATGCCCTAAAGATGAGCTTATAGAATTCTAATGTATATAAGTATACGGATGGAGTACCTTTTAAGGGATCTGTGAGATCTACGATTATCACATCGTATGAGCCCTCACTTTGCTCCTCAAGGAATTTCCTTCCATCCGAAATGTATAGTCTTGCACGTGGGTCATCAAAAGATCCCTGATGTAATTCTGGGAGGAACTTCTTACAAATATCTATAATCTCATCGTCTAAGTCAACCATTATAGCCTCATCTACTGTATTATGTCTTAGCACTTCCCTTAACGTAGCGCCTTCCCCACCACCTATTATAAGTACGCGTTTTGGGTTTGGATGGGTGATCATTACGGGATGTACTAAGGATTCATGGTATGTCCACTCCCAATTGACTGAGGATTGTAACTTACCGTCAATAAATAATGTCTTCCCAAAATCACTGATATCTACTATGTCGACTTCCTGAAATCTTGTCCTTCCTGAATAGATAACTTTCCTTATAAAGTACACTAGCTTAAGGGCGGGGGTCACTGTCTCCATGATCACGCGCCAACGAGAGCCATCATTATTGGCGCTGCTTCCCTCCAACATCAACACCTCTTCTAACTTCTATAACGGAGACATGAGAGGGCTTTAAGCGCTCTCTTAAAAAGCCATAAGCTTTCCATGGGTCGACATTGCTTCCACACGTAAATATATCAATGGCGGCGTAGCCATACTCTGGCCAAGTGTGTACTGAGAGGTGAGATTCCTTAATAACTACAACGCCGCTGACACCTTGTGGTCTGAACTTGAAGAAGGTCTCAGTAACAACCTGAGAGCCTGCTCTATTCGCTGCCTCGATGAGGAGGTTTCTTAATAGCTCTACATCGTCTAATATCTCTCGTGGACATCCTATAAATTCAGCTATGATATGTCTACCTAATTCACGAGCCCCCCTCATGATGCCCGCCCCCGGCCGTTTTCGCACATATCTACACGACTAAGCATTTAAACTTAATCCTCTCACATTTTTACCGAGAATAACTGAAAGAGTTTAACGTTAGTAAAAAAGTTCATTGCACGTTAAGGAGATGAATATGGTAAGATTAGTAGGGATAGATTTAGCAGGTTCTGCTAAGAGACCTACTGGGATTGCCGAGATCGATTGCCAGAGTATGACCCTTCGAGTCGTAAAGGTATATGATGATGAAGAAATAGTTAAAATAACTGTTACTCCTAAACCCTTGATTGTTGCTATAGATGCACCGCTGACAATGCCTCGTGAGGGTTATTTAAGAGAGGTGGATAAATTCATGCATAAGCTTGGTCTTCCAGTACTTCCTCCATTATTTCCCGGGATGAGAAGGCTAACTGAGAGAGGTATAAAATTAAAGAGTTTCCTAGAGGAGGCGGGGATTAGAGTAATTGAAGTTCATCCCAGATCAACATTAAAAGTTCTTATGAAAAAGTTTGGTAAGGTTGATCTCCTAGAGATAATGAGGTTATATAGCATTAAGTTTTCGAGGAGACGTCTTAGTAAAGATGAGAGAGATGCAATTCTTGCCGCATTAACAGCATATCTCTATTATACGAACAATTATAGAGAGGTTCGAGCTAGAGATGGAACATTAATATTACCAAGGTGATGAGGTTGATCCCCAAGGCATCAGAATACGAGGAGGAGATAAGGGTTCTAAAATGCCCACAGCAGGACATAGTAGTTAAGGCCTCTGTTGATGGATTTAGGGAATACTTCCTTGATAGGCTCAGAACATTAAGGAGGATAATGTTGGGACGTGGTGATATGTACGATGTACGAAGCATAGCCGAAGCTAAGAGAGAAGGAGAGCACGTTAAGATAGTGGGGCTAGTATACGATAAGCGAGTATTAGGTAAGAGTGCAATAGTGCTTACGCTAGAAGATGAGACGGGGATGGTAGATGTAGTGGTAACGAATACATCAAGGGCCTTCGTTAAAGCTATGGATGTATTAAATGATTCATGCATCGGTATAGAGGGGCGTATGAAAAATGGCACATTATATGCAGAAGATATAATATTCCCGGATATAAAGGCGCCTCCACGTCCTCATGATGTACCTGATCTAAGCGTAGTGTTGATCTCTGACCTGCACGTTGGAAGTAAAATGTTTTTCGAAAAATCGTTCAGACATTTCATAAAATGGCTTAAAGGCGAAGTGGACGTGGCAAGAGATTTAGTGGATACCGTGAAGTATATCATAATCGCGGGAGACTTAGTGGATGGTGTTGGCATATATCCTGGGCAGGATAAGGAACTTCTGTTAAGCTCGCTGTACAAGCAATATGAGGCCCTTTCCGCACTCTTGAGCGAGATACCAGACCATATAGAGATAATTGTTATCCCCGGTAATCATGATGCTACAGTACATGCAGTTCCCTACGTGCCTATCTTTAGGGAATACGCAGAGCCACTTTATGAGATGCCGAATGTTCACGTATTTGGTGATCCTCTCTTCATAGAGCTCCATGGAGTTAAGTTCCTCATCTCACATGGTAGGAGCTTAGACGATATAATTTCCGCACTACCAGGCGCCTCCTTTAGTCAGGAAGGCATTATCAAATCTATGAGACATTTACTTAAAGTAAGACATTTGGCTCCCATATATGGAGGTAAAACTCCAATAATACCATTGGATAAAGACTTCTTAGTTATTGATGAGGCCCCACATGTCTTTCACATGGGTCATGTTCATGTATATGGAGTTGGTAGTTATAAAGGAATATTGCTTGTAAATACTGGAACTTGGCAAGGACAAACAGCATATCAGAGAACTATGGGTATTGAGCCAACTCCAGGAGTGGTAGCAGTCGTTAGATTAAGCGATATGAGAACTAGCGTTCTTAACTTCCATAATCCTGCTTAGTCCTTTAGCTATTAAACTTGCTACGCGTAGTGGTTCAGGCCTCTTCCCCCATAAAGTTAATGAATCAACTATTTCCAGAGCGTTCTCCAGACCTATTCCAACTAGTTCAATATAAAGCGTAACTCCATCTCTCCAATTTAGTACAGGTACTGGTTCGCCTAACCTGTTTATGATAGACCATCTAATACGCCAATCCTCGAAATGCCTTACCAATGCTCTATATACAGCCTTATTGTTAGGTCTCTTCCTCGAAATTATAATCACGGGAACGTTAGTTTCCTCGTATATCTTAAATGGATTAAGTACATTAAAGCCAGCAAAAGTAATGCCGCCGGAGAGGATAATATCAACATCCTTACATTCCTTAATAATGTCCAATACCTTTTCGGTTACATCCATCCCATCAACAGTTATCACTCTGATAAATACATTCTCTATTCTTAAATCATCCATTAGCACTCCCGCTAAAAGGCATTTCCTTGAGACTCTTGGTATAAAACTACCATCCTCTACTCCTAAGACTTTCATTCAATAAAGCCCCTTAACGCTATATTGCTCTGTAGAAGACCTTCCTTTAAGCTTTTATTACTAATGGCTAAGGTTATTCGTCTAGTTCTTCCATAACGTCCTCTACTTATGACTTTTGCATCTATTATGCCTAATAACTCGAGTTCTCCTATTAAGTCGCTTATCCTCCTTTGTGTTAATGGATCTGCACCTATCTTGGAACATAGTTCTCTATATTTTCCGTATAGTTCGCCTGTTGTTACAGTGCTTTTTCCATCTTTCGAGAGGACGTATAGGCCTAGCAATATTAACCTAGCATGAAGAGGAAGCGTCTTAATAACGTCTACTACATGGTCGCGTTCAAGCTCACGTTGAGCTAGTCTCACATGATGTTCAGTAACCTTGGCATCACCATTTCGTTCAGCTATTTCACCAGCTATCCTCAAGAGATCTAGTGCTTTTCTGGCATCGCCATGTTCTCTTGCGGCAATCGCAGCACATAAGGGAATAACTCCATCCTCCAGCACTCCGGGATTAAATGCTTCCTCAGCTCTTGATTGAAGTATATCCTTTAATTCCTCATACGTGTAAGGTGGAAATACGACTTCTTCCTCGCTTAGACTACTTTTAACCCTAGGATCTAAGTATTCCATAAGTCTTAAATCGTTCGTTATTCCTATTATCGATAGCCTAGCCTTGACTAAACGCTCATTTATCCTTGTTAAATGATAGAGTATTGCATCACCGCTCTTTTTCACTAAAGCGTCTATTTCGTCAAGTACCGCTATCATAAGGCAACCCTCAGATTCGAGACCATTAATGAAACGTCTAAGAACCTCGGCTGTAGAAAGACCAGTAAATGGAACATAGACGTTAACTGCTGCGCATAGGTCGGCTAAGACCCTATAATTAGTATCGGCTTCCCTACAGTTTATATACGCTGTAATCACACTATCCTTAACTTTATCCTTTAATCTCCTAAGTACATATTTCGCTACCGCAGTCTTTCCTGTACCTGGCTTTCCGTACATGAATACATTTGAAGGTCTAGCACCCTTTATTGCAGGAGCTATTATGCTTGCAAGCTTCATTATTTGACTCTCCCTATGAGGCAGGTAATCAGGTACGTGATCAGGCCTTAGTGCTTCCCTGTTTTTGAATATATTTGACTCAAGGACTTTCTCGAAGAGCTTATCTATTTCATCCATAGGCAAAAACCTCGAAGCAAGTTTTCCTATAGATCAAGTGCAGAAGGGATTAGATAAAGAAAATACTTAAAATAAAGGGTATTACCTTAAGTGCAAATAAGGAAGGTAATGGAAAGCGTGTGTTCTATAATTAAAGAAACAGGGAGAGTGGAAAGATATCGACATCATGAGGTAATGATCATGAATAATAAGCAATTGTCTGGTCCTTTCATACTAATAACAACGAAGCCAGGAAAGGAGAAGGTCGCATATGAAGAGGCATTGGATTGCATAATTCCGATAGATCCGAATGTTTCAAGACATACCACATCTCGTAGGGGAATTGTTCTACTTAAGCTTTCATCAGATGATAAGTTAGAGAAAGTTATGAAGGAGATACAAGGAAGGATAACCTCTACGATATTCCATGTAATTCCGCTGGACTTGGTAGCGTATGTAAGCGACTTGAAGGAGTTAAGTAACGCTGTGGTTAAAGTAGCCGAGAAAAAGTTAAAGAATTGCACATTCCGGGTTAGATGTAAAGGGCACTTTCGAAGACTTAATGTAGGTTCTGCTAGATTAGAGGCGTATTTAGGTAAGGAAATATTGAGGCGCCTTCATGGACGTAATTTAAAAGTTAGCTTAAGTAACCCGGATTTCGTTGTAATATTGTACGAATTGGATGAATCAATAGGAATAGGCGTATTTCCGAGATGTATGATGCTTAGGAAAAAGACCAGGTGGGATTTGAGAGATTGAAGAATACTTTCGGTCACCTCTCTCTACTAATAGTAACCTTAACTGAAGGAAACCTATAAATGCTAAGGATAATAACGTAAGATATGTAGTAAATGGAGGATGAATCCGTGTACGAGATGATAAAGGACGAATTTGAGAAATCTGGAATATTTAAGGATGAGAGTAAGCTCTTTCCAGACTATGTACCAGAGAGGCTTCCTCATCGAGAAGAGCAGTTAAGAGCTCTCGCAAGGCTATTCAGAGTGATACTTAAATCACCAGGCATAATATCGCAGAAAGTTATTATAGTTGGGAATGTTGGTACAGGTAAGACTGCAGTCTCTAAGAGGTTTGGATACCTCTTTGAAAAGATAGCAAGAGAGAAGGGCGTTAACTTAAAATATGTTCACGTAAATTGCCATAAGGATAGGACGCTTTTCTTAATACTTAAACGTATAGGAGATGTACTCTCTGCAGGAATTCCTAAGAGAGGGTTATCGCCATATGAAATGATGCATGTTATAAAGGAGTATCTAAGGAAGAATAACATGTACCTCTTAGTCACGCTAGATGAGGTAAACTTCCTAATTAGATCATCTGGTGAGGATGTCCTATACGATATAATTAGGATTACAGAGGAAGAGGAAGAAGGAGAGCATAGGTTCAGCTATATATTCATATCAAGGGATCTCTCCGTCTTTGAATTCTTAGACAGGAGTATAACAAGCTCCATGATGCATAATGTCATAAAATTCCCACCTTACACGTCATCTCAGATATTTGATATTCTCTTCGAGAGAGCCAAAGAGGCTTTTCTCCCTGGAGTCTTAGATATAGAAGTAATTAAGCTAATCGCAGAGATAACGGGAGTTGATAAGGGAGGATCAGGAGATGCTAGATATGCATTAGAACTCCTATGGAGAGCAGGGAAATATGCAGAGCAAGAAGGAAAGGAGAAGATAACATTAGAACATGTACGTAAAGCCAAGCAGGATACTCATCCTATAATAAGCATGGAGCTTATAGAGGGATTAAGTAGACATGAGAAGTTATTACTTTTAGCGATAGCACGGTGTCTTGCAAAGAGTGAGAAAGCTATGGTGCCCTTCGGCATGGTCGAGAAGGAATATAGAATAGTATGCGAGGAATGGGGAGAAAGACCAAGGAGACATACGCAGATATGGGAATACCTTCAGAACATTAGGAATGCTGGAATCATAGCGACGGAGATCTCAGGAGTTGGATATAGAGGAAAAACGACTCTTATAAGTCTACAAGACGTACCTGCTAAAATTCTTGAAAAACACCTTGTTGAGTATTTGAGGAGGAGGTAGTTCATGCCAGTGGAGGATGTTCTCTCCTCACGTGGGCGCATACGACTCCTTAAAATATTATGCGAGAAGGGCGAGCTAAATATATCAGAGCTTGCTAAAAGGGCCGAGTTAAATCATACTACAGCAGTTTCTCATCTTAAAAGCCTAGAGAAAGCAGGACTTGTTGAGGAGAAGAGGTTTGGAAGAATTAGGATATTTAGGATAAATGAAGATGATCCTAGGGTTAAAGCATTAAAGAATCTCTTCAAGGTCTTTGAGGAGTATGAAAGGAAGAGTACGAGTAGCAGTTAAAGTATATTATGACGGTCGATATTTCAATGGATTTCAGAGACAACCTGGTGGTAACACAGTAGAGAATAAACTCATCGAAGTCCTTACTGAGATGAAGATATTTCATGATCTAAGAAGCGCAAGATGGGGATACGCGAGTAGGACTGATAGGGGTGTAAGCGCTATAGGGCAGGTAATAGCATTTAATACAGATGCGGCCGTTTATGATCGAATGATGGAAGAGGGGCTTATGTGGATAAATGTAAGGATTATGCCTAACATAATGCTATGGGCATTTTCGCGCGTTTCAAATAATTTTGACCCACGACGCAAAGCAAGGATGCGCATATATCGCTACGTTTCTCCATACCGAGGTGAGGATATAGAAAGCCTTAAGATAGCATGCAATGTGTTAAGCGGAGTACATGATTATGAATTCTTGGCAAAACCGGATTCAGGAAGGAGTGGTGTAAGAGAGATATATATTAGTGTTAATAGGAAGGGAGAATTTCTCATCTTTGAGATAAGGGGACGTAGCTTCTACCGATATTTGATAAGGAAGATAATAGGCGCTATATTAGCAGTTGGCAGAGGAGAGCTTGATATAGATGAGTTAAGATATCATCTCGAGAGGAAAATAAGGCTTGAAGTAAAGCCTGCAAGACCGGAGGGACTTATATTATGGGATATAACATATGATAATATTAACTTCAAGGTAGACCTAAGAAGCATCAAATACATTAGAGGAATATTAAGTAAGGAAATTTTAGATGTTGCTTACACCTACGGTACTAAAACAGAGTCCTTTGAGTTCTTCTCCTCCTTGTCTTAGCCTGAGGCTTTATGAATTCTACTATCTTCTTAGCTATAGACTTATCGCCCGCCACGTATTCTATCATCTCTTCGTTAAGCTCAAGCCACTTAGCTATTCCTGCCGCCATCTTAGGATTCGCACGGAATATCACACGAAGGAACGGTAGATACTCAGTAGCTGCACCTCGTTTTGATATATGAGCCTTACGAGCTATGCGTTCAAGCACTCTATCTCTTATCTGACGTACTTCCTTAGTCTTAGATAAAATTAGCATTCTGCTTGGGAATTTATACTTTACGAAGTGGTAGGGATGTCTCCTAGCCATAGCAACACCAGCAGTCATCATGTCTATTGCATAGCTAAGTAGGCCCCAGTCCTGAGATTTGACTATCCTACCTAAATAGACGTCAGCTTTCGCTAAAGCATCATAGGCTTCAGCGAGTTCTTCAGGATCAGAGTATTGATAGGGAAGGTTCTCATGTATCCACTCCTTTAGATCATTATAATCTAATGAGGACTGACTCAGAACTGCTCTCGCCTGTTCAGAAGTTCTAGATGAGAAGAGGAGCTTTAGTACAGTGAATGCATCGTACTCCCTATACCTTTTTGCGATTAATGCTTTAACATCCTCCACAGTTACCACTTTACGACCCTCAGCTATCGCTTGTAAGTCGTTTATAGCTGAACGAACGTCACCCTCAGAAAGCTCTGCTATTAACCTCAGCGCACTTAAATCGGCCTTTATCCCCTCTTTCATACATATGTTCTGGAGTATTTTCGTTACTATGTTTTTATTAACTCTGTTAAACCTTATGAGAACTGAGACATCCCTTAGAGGTCTGTACTTGGGATCCCATGGATCATTAGCGGTCATGACTATCGGAACTCTAGTTACCTCTATTACTCTGAGTATCTCAGAGAGGCCACCCCTATCCTCAGTTCCACTCATACCGTCTATCTCGTCAAGAAGGATTATTCGTCCTTTAGCTCCGAAGAGAGAGCCTACGCTAACAGCCCTTGCTATAACGCGATCTATATCTTGAGCACGACGTAGGTCGCTAGCATTCATTTCTATGACCTCATATCCAAGTTCATTTGCTACAGCGTATACAGCAGTTGTCTTCCCGGTACCTGGAGGACCGTAGAGGAGCGCTGCCTTCTTATCGGGAATACCTTTAGTCCACTGAAGAACCCAACGGTATAGCTCTAAGGCTGCCCTCCTATTTCCGATTATCTCATTTAATCGCTTAGGTCTATACTTCTCAGCCCAAGGAATCCTTAAGCTCATGACTTCCCTCCATATCTTAACTTCTTCCCTATAAGCGCAAGTTTTGCCAGAAATGCGCATAGTTGTATTTCGTCATCAGCTCCCTCAACCATCCTGAATTCAACTTCACCTGCTAGATCTGCAATTTCCACCTTTATGTCCTCAGGTAACTTTATCGAAGATCTCGGATTAAATATCTCCCTGTGGATTTGTTTTATTATGTCAATTCCAGAGAGACCGTAATTTATCGTGAGCTCCCTTAGTTTATCCCGAGCTCCTAAGAAGTCTCCCTTAAGCGCTAACATTAACATCTCCTGTACCTCTTTAGGCTTAGCCATTCCCACTGCTTTGTATACTGTCTCCGCGGTCACCACACCTAATGCAGCAGCCGCCTGAAGTGTATTTATAGCTCGCCTCATATCGCCTTGGCTTACCTCCCATATGGCTTCTAGACCCTCCTCAGTCACTTTAACACCCTCTTGCTCAGCTATATATCTAAGTCTCTGGAATACGTGTTCTTTACTAAGAGGTTTGAACCTAAAGAAGGCACATCTTGACTGAATGGGTTCAATTATCTTAGAGGGATAGTTTGCTATAAGGCAGAACCTTGCGGTTACGGTGTATAATTCCATTATCCTACGTAAGGCCTGCTGTGCATCAGCAGTCATGTTGTCGGCTTCATCAAGGATTATTAACTTAAATGGAACCTCTCCTAGCGCTACAGTACGTGCGTATTCCTTTACACGCTCCCTGATAGTAGCGATACCTCTCTCATCAGATGCATTAAGTTCTAGCACGTTCTCTCGCCATCTCTCACCATATAGGTCATGGGCAAGGGCAAGAGCTGCAGTTGTCTTTCCGGTGCCTGGAGGACCAGCGAATAGCAGGTGAGGTACGTTCTTCTCCTTTACGAACTGCTTTAATCTTGAGACTATTTCCTCTTGGTCAACTATTTCGTCAAGGGTTCTAGGCCTATATTTCTCAGCCCAAAGTATCTCGCTCACTAAGATCCCTATCTCATAAAATGACTAGCAGATATTAATGCGTAGCGTTAGTATAAGAAGTAGCATATATACACATATATCAAATGCGGGGAAGATTATTAGCGATTGACCATAAGAGAGGAACAGTTTGTTGTGAAGGATTAAAAGGTAATTTAGTTCGAGGCTAGGGCATCAATATCTATTTAAGCGCAAAGCCTAGAGATCTAGAATAATGGTCCTACAAGTAGACTACGTTAAGCTAACCAAAATGCTAATCGTATTAGTGGTAACATATTCAGCATTCTTGCCCATTGTTTCAAACTATATACCACTAATCCTACTAGCAGCAATGATAGTGTTCAGTATAGCGCTAAGCGTTAGGAAGGGAATTGGAAGAATCCTGCTAAGAGAAATAAGAAAAAGTGCTTTAAGCATGGTACCAGGTGTATTAGGTGGGATTGTAGGTATTATTACGTATTGTTATGGCATAAGGACGATTCATGGAGTGATCTACGAGCTTAAGGAATGGTATGTCACAGGAGAGCCCAATCTTACACTATTTTACCTATTAATCTCGATGACATCACTTTACTATCTACTGCTAGTAAATACCCATATCGTAAAGATACGCAGGTACGTTAGGGAAAATCCAGGAGGTCCTTTGATAATAATGTTCATGATGTTCCTAATAGCGGCCGCCATAGAGCTAGCTAAGGGATTAGAAACCATAGCGAATAGATGTGCTGAGATAGCGTATTATTATTTAGTGGCTGGAGTTCTAGCTCAGCTAATCACAACGATAAGGGAGGAGAGAAGGTCTAAGAAAACTACTCCTTAAAATAGGGCGTTCCATACCTATTCAAATATACGAAGTCCTTAAGAGACTTACGGTGACTCTTACCTACCTCAGCGGGATAGCCTACTGGTATTATAGTGAGGAGATGTTTGTCCTTTGGTATACCAAGAATTTCCTTTGCCTTATCTCTATCCATGGTTCCTATCCAACATGTACCGAGTCCTAAAGCCCAAGCTGCGAGCATCAAGTTCTGTGTTAGAAGAGAGCCATCAACGACATGCCATTTAGATCTGGGATCCGTTATAACAGCTATCGCAAGAGGAGCTTCCGCTATGAATTCTCCATAGGGGGCTAGCTTAGCTAGTTTCCTTAAAGTACTCTTGTCCTTTATGACTATTAACTCCCATGGCTGTAAGTTCCTTGCAGAAGGAGCCCATCTACATGCCTCCAGTATCTTCAATAACTTCTCCTCCTCAACAGGCTTAGGTAAATAATGACGGATACTTCGTCTATTGAATATTGCTTCGAATACGTCCATATGGACGCCCTCCTGTATTGAGTTTAGTTATGACTATAAAACCGTTGATATGCCTAACTGAATAAAAAGATCATAGGGTTATTTTTATTGGTCTTCCTTCCCTTGCAGATCTATACGCAGCTTGTGTAATGGCAGCTACTAAGAGACCACGAAATCCTGGCGACTCATTTGGCTCTCTTCCCAATATGCAATTTATGAAATTCGCATCAGGGGAGGATCCTCTAGGAAGCCTAGTTGGAGTGTAAATTCCATCTTCTCTAACTACCGTAACTCTACCATTATGAATGTAAACAGTTCCATTAGTTCCATCTATTATCTCCTCCTCAGTCCATGCGTCCTTATAATTACCATTTATCACTATGACTATTGAAGTATCTCCCTCAAGCTTTATGAAGACATGGGAATATACGTCTACAGGTGCACCATCGTTCGATATAAATGCGTAAACCTCAATGGGCTTCTTATCAACCAGCCATTGGGTTATATCCACTATATGACTACCTGAATCTATAAGTTCACCCCCACCACTTATCTTCGGGTCAGTACGCCAAGTTCCAGTACATGGTCTTATCCAATTCTGCCCAATTCTAGCAGTAATTAGCCTTACATCGCCAATCTCACCTGAGCGTATTAACGTACGGACATATCTAAATGGAGGCTCATAATGCCTTTGGTAAGAGACCAGGAGAACTCTCTTCCGCCTTTCCGCCTCGCTTATTAATTCCTTTGCTTCCTCAGGAGTAATACACATAGGCTTCTCAACAAGTACGTGAAGATTATGTCGGAGTGCATACATTGCCTGCTCATAATGATAAGCATGTGGCGTTAGGACATATACGGCATCTAGCTCTTCATTAGAGATCATCTCTCTATAATCCTCATATATCATTTCATCTTGTTTAAAATCCCTATGCCTATAGACATAGTTCCTAAGTCGTTTTGCGTTTTCCTTATTTACATCACAGAACGCCACTACACGTGCCTCTTGTACATAGAAGAGATTAGTCATATGATAATAGCTTATCGAACCACATCCGATTATACCTAGTCTAACAACGGGCATGCCTATCACTTAGGATTAAGTATTTAGAGTAGAGTAAATAAGCATAGAAGTTGAGCGAAAAACAGCGTTGATTACAAGAATATGGAGGGAAGCGGGTGAGATATACGCATATATATTGGTGTCCAGAATGTAATGTAGTGCTATTGGGTAGGGTTTGTGGAAGATGTGAAGCCGTGGGTAGGAAAGTTGAGACAAGCCCTCCAGGCGAACCAAGAATAGCGCTAAAAGGAGATATTAGATTACTGCACGTCGCTCTTACTAATGAAACTGGGATTGATTGCTATGAGGATATCATAGGTAAGAGCAACCTCGTAATAGTTAATCGATGTAGATATATAGACTTCATGGAAGAAGTGATAGTTGATGGCGTTAGGCTTGGTAAATTATACTACGACCCAAAGCTTAGGAGGGTAAGGTTTAGATGGAGCTATGCAGGAGCGTTAAGAGCTATCGAGAAGGGACTATGCGAGACCTTAGTATGTAGGAATACCAAAATAAGAGAAGGTACGACTATAAGATTGAGTAGAGATCATCCCCTTGAAGAGCAGATAATATTGGTAGATAAGACATACGATCCTATAGGAGTAGGATATGTTACGAAGAAGGGGTTAAGGGTTAGGGATGTATTCTTCTCAAGAGAGACACCAATTTGCGCTAAAACAGGGGACATAACAACTGCAATAAAGGCTAATGAAGAATACTTGAGAAGACTGGAGTCAAGGAGTATCACTACAATATGGAAATATGTTACACGTAGTAGGAAGCCGATAGGTATAGCGTTTTCAGGAGGTAAGGATAGTACTCTTGCACTTCATCTTACAATGGAGATAGGAATCGAGCCGAAAGTTATATTCAATAATACTGGAGTCGAATTTCCTGAAACACTAAACTACGTTAATGAAGTCATAGATAGATATGGAATGGAGCTTATTGAAGTGAGTCCTATTGATGACTTCTGGAAGTTGGTTGATAAACTCGGACCTCCATCGGTTTCCTATAGATGGTGTACTAAAGTGTTAAAGCTAGCCCCGCTAAATAGTCTATTAAAGAAGGAACCTATGCTCATCATTGATGGTATGCGAAAAGGAGAATCTCTTAGAAGATCTTCGTTGCGGATGTTACGTACGAGCAGTACAACGCCTTGGGTTCTTTATTTAAGTCCGATTCTTCAATGGAGCGCTCTTGAGGAATGGCTATATATCGTATGGAGGCATATAAGGTACAATCCACTTTACGATAATTGCTTCAATAGAGTTGGTTGCTTCATGTGTCCTACAAGTACATTATTTGAATATGAGTACGTTAAGAAGAGACATCCCTCACTTTGGGAGAGATGGAAATCTCTGATGAAAGTATGGAGGGAAAGACATAATCTACCGAAGGAGTGGGAGGAATATGCATTATGGCGGTGGGAAGGTAGAGCTAAGGCACTTCAAGACTTATGTAAACACTTGGGAGTGGATTATAGGCATGTGTACATATGGAGGACATCATTTAAGAAATTACTTCAGGATATCAAAGTTCAAGGAGGAGCATGTGAGCTAATATTTACTAACGCCCTAAACCTAGCTAAAATCAAAGGAATTTCAGTTACCGAGGGCTGGAAATGTGAGAAAATGAATGAAGACGAATTAGTACTTTTAAGGGGTAGAGCTAAGGCTATAGTAAGACGAGATGGCAGAATTATAATTAACACGGATACAATGAGCTTGGATGTAATCAGCATATTAAGGATAGCATTTAGATCTATGTTATGCACATCATGTAATTCATGCTATCTATCATGTCCTATGGATGCAATAAAGGGAGGGAGCGTCTATGCAGATAGATGTAATAGTTGCGGACTTTGTATTGAGGTATGCCCTATAGCATATGGTATTGAAAGATTATTGAAGTATATAGTCAACGTGCATAAGGTTATAGGAATTCATAGAATGATGCATAAAGCACGTGTAAAGATTGGAGAGGACATCCTTGAGCCCAGAGAGGATAAGGGTTACGACATAGTCTGGCCAAACTCGTTTAGCTTTATGGAGCTATAGAGAAAGAGAATGGTGAGACGGTCGGACTTGAACTAGTAGGCCTTGAGTGTCTATGTAAAAAGCCCTCTTTTCACATTCTCAAAGAAGAAGCAGTACGATACTCCTCTCATCTTAGTAGTTGAGATCCTTTCAAAAGACGAGCACTTACTGGTTCAAGTCTATATTAAATCTCACGAGTTTAAGAATGTTCTTTTTAAAATCAAGGATAGAGCGCACATCCCACCATGCAGGAGGGTCTATATTAAGGCTCCAGAACCCATACTTTGAGTGATAGTACGTCTCTAGGTCGAAACCGTGATCAGACACTATTAGAACCGCATACCCATACTCTCCAGCTATATCTAAAAGGCCCCTAATAGCCTTATAGAGAGAATAGTGTACAGACCTGATCCATAGCTTGGCTTTCAGATCTGGCTTCATAGTCATGTGTAAAGCGATATCGGGGAGCGGGCTATACGTAAAGACTACATCATAGCCCCTCTCAACATACCTGATAGCTTCAGCAACCCTCATCTTGGTATCCTCTAGAGCCTCCTCAACAAGTCTAACCCTCTCGGAGAAGGGGGACGAGATAAGCTCCCCCGCCTTAACCCGATAGTATTCATTCCTAGTCTCGTTATATCCCGGGATCTCAATCGCTCCAACGCTGTATCCCATTGCCTTCAGCTCTTCAAGAAAGCTCTTCTTGAGCAGGTGCTCGGGCATTACAGAGCCTGGGTATAGCTCTACTAGACCAAGCTTCACCAGCAACTTTCTGAGTCCGAGCTTTTTAATGGGGATCTTCTTCCTCAAGAGGTAGAGCTTATAGAGGAGCTTGCTCCTGAAAGCCTCTCTCGTTCTCTTCTCACGGAGTTCTGAGAGACTGTATCCATACTTCTCGACATTTAGTCCTGTAAGAAAGCAACTCCATAGTATAGGGGTGTAGAGCTTGTTGATCATCCCAACATAGTGCCTGCCGTAGTGCTTCTGCATGAACCAGCACATCTTCCACCGCTCTACAAGATCTGGATCGAGGGCATCAAGTCCCATAATAACTAATCGCACCATCATATAGTGGATAGTTCTCTGAGCTATTTATTCATATCTCCAGATAAGCTAGACTTAGAAGCCTTCCCTGGGCTATCTATCCTCATTCCTAGCCCTTCTTCTTTCGCCTAACATATTTAAATATTTAATAAATGGACTCCTTGAGGTATTTTTGCTTATATCAACTTTCGATAGCTCTACTAATTTCACACCATAATCGAGACTTATTTGAAAGTCTTATAAGTTTATGAGACCTAATCTAAGACAGTATAGGATCATAAATTTAGCTAGGCTAGAAAGATGGTAAGAATGTCATTAGAGGAAGCATTTCACCTTACGATTTAGCTGGAAAGGAGAATGGTAAGGTTTATGGTTGGTGGACCGGCCGGGACTTGAACCCGGGACCTCCGCCGCGCCAAGGCGGCGCTCTACCAGGCTGAGCTACCGGCCCGATATATTAATGAATGTAAGGCTAAATTAATACTTTTCTAGTCTCACTCATGCCTAGTAGTGTATCCTACCGATACTCTTCGCTACTGTTCTCTTTGACACATCATAGAAGTGTCGTAGTAACCTAAGTACTTGTTATATTTAATTACTTGTCTCTTTCTTCTCCTCAGGCTTAGCTGGAGCTTTTTCTAACTCTATAACCCCGCCGATCCCTATTGTGATATCACCTTCCTCAGGTATTAAGACCGCTGGGTTTAGTGGCAGGCTTAGCTCTTTCTCCTCATGAGGACCTATTGTGAAGCTCTCCTTACTTGTATACTCCCCCTTGGAACCCGTCGCCTTGCCTTTCTCCTTTGATGTAATAGATGCCATTAGCCATATTCTCAATGGTCGCTCTCCAGTATTCCTTACCTTAATGGTTAGTGCGACTATGTGCCCGTATTGATCATATTCAGGATTTATCGCATCTATTCTGATCATCCTATCTCCAATTTACCTTAATTGTGAGGCAGAGGGTATTTATCTATTTACTTAAAGTTTTTAAGGGAGTAAGTCCAGTTCTACCCACCTAATTAACCAAAAAATTGACATTATCATGGCTATTACCATAGTAGATGTACATTTAGATAAAGGTATAGTCAGCATCAATTACCCCTTAAGATGAGAAATGAAGACCACCCTACTCAAGATTTGATAATGATAAAAAGCCAGTTAAAGATGAATAGCATATTACGGAAATGGCGTATGGAGAGGCTGAAATATGGGAGCTTATCTATTAAATAGAGACTAGACGATTATTAACTCGTGAAGCGAGTCTGCATCATAGCTTGGGAGAAGGACAAAGCTGGAATGAATATAGTTGAGAAGTTATCATCTCTAGTAGATATGGAAGTAGAGAAGTATAATCTGCGAATAGGAAATACGGAAGTTAAGAAGAGATATGTAGGCAATAGTGTGGATATATTCATTGTCGATACCGACACCGTGTTCTTAGAGGATATCGACCCGCTAATAAGCGAATATGAACTTATTATATTTGCCTCTAGACATGAATCGCGAAGTAGAAGGCCGATGCTATCAATACACGTTCCAGGGAACCTAAGTGATGAGGCAAAACTTGGAGGGAAGCCATGGAGAGTGTGTTATGCACACGGGGCATACATGATGAGCGTATTCAAAATAATGTATTCCGAATACCTTAGCTCAAGGCTTTCTGAAATGAGATGGGATTGTTGTTATGAAGCAACGCATCATGGACCTTATATTAGGGAGAGGCCAGTATTCTACATAGAGATCGGAAGTAGTGAGAGCGAGTGGGTAAATCAGGAGGCTTCCGAAATCATATCCTATGCCCTAGTTAAGGGATTAGCTAAAGATGTTGATAACGTAAGCTTCGTAGGTATAAGTGGATTACACTACGCGAGCGTGCTTTCTAGAAAATGTTTTGAGAGAGATATACCACTTGGGCACATAATACCGAGATACATATTTGAAGAACTTAAAACGAAGGATAGAATAAAAAGAGTTCTAGATGAGGTAGTTAAAAAGAGCATAGGTTTCTCCGGCTTTGTGCTGGAGAAGAAGGCCCTTAAGGCAAGAGAGAAGAGAATATTGATAGAGATCTTAGAGGAGAACTATAGGGAAATGCTAACCATAAGAGTGTGAGCGACAGGAAATGAATAAAAATAAATTTTTAAGGGGGTCGTTAAGAGCTTGCTTTATACTTTATTTTATGCTTGCAGTTAGGTCTGCGTATGCCTCCTTTATGTGTCTGTCTAGTACTGTCTTGGTCTTCTTGGCAGCAGCAATTTCTATTGAGCGCTTTACTAGCTTCCTTGCGAAGTCTAGTGTTAGTTCGTGTGCTAGGCGCTCAGCCTTTAGGCTCATTTTGGTTACTTGTGGATAGTCTCGCTTTAGTTCTTCAAAGAACCTTCTTATGCTCAGGGGTTGCCTCCTCTGGGGCATATACACTCACCAATATGACTTTTATGCGGAGTGGTTTATATATGTTTCTCTTAACAAGCGTCATAGGTAATGATGTCACTCCATGGTATGCTTCACTGAAGTCATTAACCGATGAAAATCAAAAGAGGTCAAAGTAACTACCTATGATCCCTTTATCTCCATGATTACTCAATTAGACAAGATGTACACATGTGCTGTTTTGCATACAGATGATAGGGCAATACTCTTTTCCTATACTAATGAGGCCGGCTTTACTTCACTCGATTCCTCATGAACTTACATATAGTAAGAGTGTATCAATAACAAAAAGCAATGCAATAGGGAATGTAATTGCGAACTAAACATCCTTTCCCAAATGAGATTTTAGCATGCAGAACACTCTCTAAAGCACAGACGTCTTACATACTGAAATGAGACCATAAATGCGATTTCCGTTCTTAAATTCTAATTTGAAGATAAAAATTCTAAAGATGCTATAATGAACCTAATTGGAGAGGTTTCATATATTGCTATCGCTATTAATGACGAAAAGAGGCTTATAGGGAGATAAACAATTTAAGGCTAAACATTTTATATACGTATCACGTCCCGCTCAGATTCGAGTAGCTGAGGGATTTAAATGAGAAATGAGGTTAGAGAAGTCCTAGTAATAGGACTTGATGGCGCCATGTATTATTTCATCAAGCGTTTTATTGATGAGGGAATGTTACCTAATTTGGAGGCATTAGTTAATAATGGTGTAATAGCCGAGGCATTGCCCTGTCCTCCAACTGATACTCCAACAAATTGGACCACGATAGCTACAGGAGCATCTACGGCAACACATGGAGTCACTAGTTTTTACATTCACATACCAGGTGAACCTTTTGAACTTGGTCAGAAACTCAGGTCTAGAGGACAACTTACTAAATATTGTAAGGCCGAGTACTTATGGAATGTTGCTGATAGATATGGAATACCTGCCCTAGTGTTGAATTATCCTGCATGTTGGCCAGGTAATATGAAGCATGGTTATGTATGTCTCTACACATGGTCCATGCCTGAGTCGGTTCCAAGAATAGTTAGTGGTGCACATGAGTACGTGATCACTATTAGTACTCCAGGAGTTAGGTTAGTTGATGGTAGTAGACTAGGACTATCAAGTGTAAAACCTGTGATAGCATTCAAAGTTCCTCTTAAAGGAGGTCTTATCGAAGAAGAGGCCTTTGTGGAACTATACGCCATAGATCCTGACGGCTCAGGCTATAAAATAGCTATCCCAAGGAATAAAGGCTATGAAATAGTGGATATCGGGAGGTGGAGTGATTGGATTCAGGTAAAGTTAAGGATTTCTGAAAGAGGTGGATGGGTTAGGACTAAGGGAGGAATTGTTAGATGCATGTTCAAGATTAAGCCTATTGAGCGTGTAGAAGATGGTATTAAGTTCATGAGGAGTGAGATATTTACAATTGAAGGATGGACTGATCCAGCAGGAATCGAGGAAGAAGTGCTAAGACACACGCATTACTTAGGGGATGAGGAGGCGTTATTGGAGCCGAGGAGGAAGCTTGAGTACGATATCTTTGGAGAGGAAGCGAAGTTCTTAATTAGACAAAGAGTGCAAGCATTGAGGTTGGTTAGAATGGCTAAGTTCTTCAAAGAGAAGATGAGATGGAGGCTCTGCTTTCTGCACTATCATATAATGGATAGTGTCAATCACAGGTTCTTAGGTTATCTTGATAAGAGATTCCCATTTTACGATGAGGATAAGGCCGAGTTGGCGTGGAAGTTCTATGAGGAGTCATATAAGATTGTTGATGAGTTCATAGGCCTTCTTCTTAAGAAATGTGCATCTAACAATACATTGGTAGTCGTTGTCTCGGATCATGCTGCAGTACCGGCTTGGAGAACCGTGAACATACGTAGGATCTTTATAGACGAGGGGCTGCTCAAGTATAAGCGTGTTGAGGCTGGTACTTATTTGGTAGATTGGAAAGGGACTAAGGCATTTCCTTGGATAGAACCTCTCATGGTGTGGATAAATCTTAAGGGCAGGGATCCCCAAGGCGTAGTGCCGCCTGGGGAATATGAGGAGATAAGAGAACAGGTAATAGACGTGCTTCAGAATTTAAAGGATCCGGAGACAGGAGATAGAATTGCGACAATGGTGCTCACAAGAGAGGAATCAGTCAATATTGGAATGGGAGATGAACGAACTGGAGATGTCATTTATTTCCTAAGGCCTCCATATACCATATGGTGTGGGCCCATAGAAGATCTACTTACGTATATGGCTACAGATAGGCACTTAGGTGAGGATTGGATCGTTAAAGATCAAATGAGAGTAACTGGAATACATGGTTATTATCTCCCAAATGAAAAAGTAGGCGATTTCTCAAATGCTGCAGTTCTAATTATGAGTGGGCCTGGTGTTGAAAGAGGAGTTGAGTTAAGGAGATTCGTGAAGCTAATGGACGTAGCTCCTACAATAGCTCACCTGATGAACATACCGCCACCAAAAGATAATGAGGGACGTGTATTGTACGAAATACTGGTATAAAAACTAAATCGATAATATCATGATGCATATTACCGTACGGTAATGTATTTTTCAACCCTAACCCCACTGACTATCTCAGTTACTACGATACGCCATTTACCAGGCTTATCGTTTAACGCAAATGGGATTGTTATGTATGCTTTACCGTTTTTCGCGAAAAAGTTACCTGAGTAGTAGTCAACGAAGTTACCATCAGGATCAAATACATCCACTCGAAATACAGTATCACTATAATCCTCAGGATCACGTACTACTTGAATAGTGATATAAAGGACATCACCTCGTCTACAGGAATTACTTGAGATTACATTCACTGCTCTTACCCTATAGGGAAGAAGGGCAAGAATTACCGGCTCATAACCAGGTAACGTAAGTGTGACCTCATTAGTAAATCCCAGGTATCTCTTGCCCCTTACATCATAGACATGAACTTCATCAGGCCATCGTACTTTAATTTCCCTACTCCTAAAGAAGGATCTCTCAGTCGCCTCTACATCTTCAACTTGACCTAACTCAGAGATCCTTATGGTAGGATTATTTATGAGAGCAAGATAGACTGCGTTATTACACCTATATCTTATTACTTCAACACCAACAACGCGATTTCCTTTACAATCAGTTACAATATATCTTGGCACTATATTAGCTAATGCAAATATTCTCCTAAAGAGTTCTCTAAGACCCTCACCTTTGCCTCTTATCCTTAACAAGTAATAGTCAGTAAGATCTGCATTGAGATATATAGCAATACCCTTTCCATACGGTCTCACGATAACTGCAGGGATTCTATCAATAAAGGCTAACGGAACTCCTTCTGAGGCTTCTATATTGCCTTCTAATGGAGGGACTTCAAGTTTAATCCCCTTTACTTTAAGGCCTTCATAATCCCTACAAATTATTATTTCGCCTTTAGGAAGTCTACGTTGACTAGTACGCTTTATGCCAAAGAGATCATCAAGGAGACCCTTTTCTAGAGTTTTGCAATGTTCATCCATAAGACCTACCATTCCATCGACTATGAGTATACCGCCATTTTCCACGAATTTACGAATTTCCTCAGCTTCCCTTGGACTTATTGCAATGGAACTGGGCATTATGAATACTTTATAACCCTTACCTATGAGTTCACCCCGTTCAACTTGTTCGTAGGATATGAAATCATATTGTAAACCTAAATCCTCAATTAGCTTAGTTATGCTCTCCCTTAGCTTTAAAAACCTAGATTTAGTCCTCTCATCAGTATTAGTACGTCTCAGCCAGTCCTCATTCATGGTCTCTAGTATCCAGTGTGCATGAATGCTTGGGTGAGAGTAATGGATCGCTATTGGATCTACTTCAAAGTCTGCATGGGATAGTAGTTTAACTATGCCACTCCTAAGCTCTAGGAAGGTCTCTTTCATCTCCAATCCTCCTTTTCCAAATTCCAGTGATGGCTCTACCACATAGCGTGTTCCCTTTGCATCATCATAATCCCATAATATGACGCCCTTATCGCCATGAAGCATGTGATACCATAGCAACCATTTAGCTCTATTGCCCGTCTCAAATAGAGTTATGAAGCATATCATGTTCTTACCAGCAAACGAGCGGATCATCTCCCTATTGTTCCCGATGTTATATGGTTCCACAAAATCCATAACTTGACATAATCTCCACCAATCATAGCCACCGTAGGCGCTGGGCATTTGCGCACCAGTTATCCCTATTGGTCTTGTATTATCTAATTCCATTATCCATTCTCTACATCTCTGAATGGCCCTAGCGAACGTTATCTCCATAAACGTCCTATGATCAGCCCAAGGGGAGAAATTTCCATCTTTCCGCTTTCTAACTTCATCAACTGTCATGGGTACTACTTCATCCCAGGTCTTAAAATTAGTTCCCCATTCTTCATTTAACTTCTCTAAAGTTCCATATACTGATCTTAACCATGCCCTAAACTCCCTTAGACAATGATCCGAGAAGCAGAAATCAAAGGCCCCAACTAGATCGCCTATGCCTGCCTCATCAGATATATCGTACCATAGCGGGCCATATCCTTTAAATCTACTTACTAAGTCTTGAATTATTTCCTTATATTTCGCCATCATGACGGGATCGTTAAGGCATCTCTTCCTACGTGACAGTCGCTTATCACGCGTCCTAGCATATTCCTGTCTTAATATCTGCCATTCCAAGCCCTTACGACCAGTCTGATGATAGAAAGCAAGCCATTTAGGCACCATCTGGCATAAGTAGAAGCGTAAGTTAGCATTAAGGAGACCATCTAATGGTGGATTTGGACAATGAGCCATGCCAGCGTTTATGCCTAGTTCCTTTATCTTCTCGAAGTAACCAGGCATCCTCCCAGGATTCCATATGAGAACTACATAATCATCCCAAGGATCAGGATCAGGAGTCACTATGAACTCTAACTTACGTTCATCAAAAAGGACTTTGCGATCATTGTCATAAACCCTACATATTATGTAGTTCCTGATAGTTAATGGATTATCCAATTGGAAGCTAAAGGGGATGTATTCGTTATTAGGAAGGCGCTCCTCCATTACTAGCCGCTTAACCAATCTACCATAGACATCTATCCAATTAATTTCAGTAATAACCTTAAGCGATGCATTAGTGATAAAGGTAAGCCTTCCCCTAAGCTCCTCGCCTCGTCTATAGAAAACTTCTCAAGCTCTAAAACTATATTTACCTTAATATCTCCCTGCAAACTCCCACAGTGATTCTTTAAAGGCCTGTCTGAATTTAATGCTTAACTTTAGAACTACACATCTAATGCTGTCTCGTTCTATATAGTTTAGGCGACTATTGTTAAAATCGTGCAAGAGTTCTAGATAACGTAAGCATCCAGTAGATCATGAAATTTATGAGAATACTGCATAATGTTATGAGACCATTAGCTTAAAATAGGATTAAGGTTTACGAGAATTACATCAGCTAATAACGATGTACTAAGAACTTTAGAGGGCCTATTCATTGTCTAGAAATGGTATGGTGGGCCCGCCGGGATTTGAACCCGGGACCTCCGCCTCGTCAGAGCGGCGTCCTAGGCCGGGCTAGACCACGGGCCCTTTACGTCAATAAGAGTATTTAACTAGTAGTTTTTAATCGTTACTCTCCTTTGCTCATTTTAAACGATATCTCAAAATTTATAGTTTAATATTATCTCGACATGGATTCCCATGCCACCAGTAAAGAGAATACTATGGTATAGAGCTAAGCCGCATATACCATCGAATGACGTCTCTAAGAGGAAAAACGCGAAAAGCAAATAACTATCTATTTCCTATATTCTTATGCCCCGGCCAGCTTTGGGCTGCACCGGGCGCCGCCAGTCTTGGCGTCATCCGGTCGTCTAGCCCGGTTAAGGATGTCGGCCTTTCGAGCCGAGGACCCGGGTTCAAATCCCGGCCGGGGCACCAATATATTTCTCATAATGAATTCCTTCCGGAGTATTCGTTATAGCTATGACTTTTCATGCGTTATGTGCTTAAGTCAGCTTATAGTACCTCTATAAGGGCCTTTTAGTAGATCTTCAAGAGTTATGAGTAGGGCTAGAGCGGCTAGGGTATAGCTATCAAGACTGTATGATATATGGTCTGATACAACTGTAGATGCTTAAATATGACTAAATGTAATGTGGATAATTGAGCGTTTAGTTTTTCGCTACGAGGGGGAGATTTTGAAGAGAGGAAACATAAGAAGGATTGTGGAAATCGGTGGTTCGCTATATATTGCTCTTCCTAAGAGTTGGACTAAGACGTACAACGTTAAGAAAGGTGATTTACTTTACGTTACGCTTGATAGTTCAGGAAATCTGATTATATCAAGGATGCCAAGTACTACGATGAACAAAGTGACGATATATGCAGATGGTCTTATAAAGGAGAGATTGATTGCAGCTTATCTAAAGGGATATGATGTAATGGAGGTGAGATTTAAGGGAATGGCTGATGAAGAGAGAGGGCTTATTGAGGAGGCCTCGAGGTTCTTAGTAGGCCTTGAAATAGTTGGTGAAGAGAGGGACCGCGTCATTCTTCAGTGCTTAGGAACAGACAATATTGACGTACATTGTCTAATGAAGAGAATGATTCACTTAACCCGTTCTATGATAAATGATGCCCTTAGCGCGATATGTGATGGTAATATCGACTTATCAAATCTGGTTATTCAGAGGGATGATAAGGTGGATAGGTTATACTTCCTTGTGGTACGTCATGTTAGGAGATTGGTATACAATCATGAGAAGCTTTCCTCATATAACCTAACGCCTCTTGATCTCATGGACTTCAGGCTTTTTGCTAAGATAGTTGAGGAGATAGCAGATTATTGTGAAAAGCTGTCTCAAGACTATATAATGTTAAGAAAAAAAGGACGTGGTGTGCCAGACGAATTAGTAGAGTACATAAGGGATTCCAAGGATGATATGGTACGATACTTTGATGATGCAGTGAAGTCGTTCTTCAATAAAAATCTTGAACTCGCGCTCTCAACCAGGATAGGACTGGATAAATTACGTAAGGATCTTAGTAAGCTCTATGATACTGAAGATGTAATCCGTGTACTGTTACTTGCTAAGGTAGACTCCATGATAGGGCTTATAGAGGATATAACTGATCTTTCGGCATGAATAATGCCTAGTTAAGTTTTTAAGGAGATACGATCCTTTCTAAATGGTGACCGTATTGGAGAGTAAGGTCTCGGCAATACTATCATCAGTATTTAAACATTTTGAGGAGTTCGAACTTCGAGTTAAACCTCTTGGAGTAGAAGTAGTCGTTGAGAGAGATGAGATGGATGAAAATGATTTAAGAGAACTCCTTAGAGTTCTAGATGAACTAAGAAGGAAAGGGTTCAAGATTGAGCTTAGAATAAACCCAACGGGAGAGGTATCCCCACCATCTATACAGGCAGTGTTAAGCGTATCATTTGTTTAGCCTAAAGTAGAGTAATATTTTAAAAGAGTATTCAGGATATAGTTTAGAATAGGCAATGATTAGAAGCGCCTTGCTGAGCTAAATGATGACCGGAGAGTACCAATGAGCCTTCTTCGCTATGATAAATTATAATAGTATGTTATGGCGGTAGGACGAGCATGATTTATGTTAAAGTCCATCTAGTAAATGGAAAGAGATAGTAGTAGGGATCTATCATAACAAGATAAGTATTAAATAAGACGTCATAATAAAATAATAATGGTGCTCATCAGAACATGGGCCAACGGCGCATTACGTTATTAGAGACTATAGCGAGGATAAGACAAGAGCTTAGGGCATATATGGATATAACTGAGGCAGCAGAGATAGCTAGGAGGTACTTCGTAACGAACTCCTTTGATTCAGCACTAGGTCTCTTAGGACTAATAATAGGCTCATATATAATTAAGGTGAACGATCCTAGGATAGTATTGAGTAGTGGTCTTGGTACTACATTCGCGATGTTCCTCTCAGGCTTTGTTGGAACCTACTTAATGGAGAGAGCTGAGAGGTTACGTGAGCTTCGCGAGCTTGAAAGGAGCATGCTCGTAAGTTTGGAGAATTCATTATTAGAGAAGGCTCAGAAGATGGCATCTATAATGGTGGCATTAGCAAGCGGATTAGCAGCGCCATTCTCATCTGTCGTGACGTTATTACCCTTTGTAATAGCATATATGGGCTTAAGCTCAATTAATATAGCTTACTTTTGGGCATTAGTCCAAGGTCTACTCTTCCTCTTCATGTTAGGCTTTTTCATGGGTAAGATATCACATGAGAATAGGATATTGTATGGAATCTTAGCGATGATTTTAGGATTACTGATAGCAATGCTAGGGGTTATATTTAGATGAGAAAAGGAAGGATAATATATGGTAGCCCGGGCGGGATTCGAACCCGCGTCACGGGGGCCAAAGCCCCGCAGGCTTGACCGCTACCCCACCGGGCTAGTATCCAGGGATAATATAAATACTAGGGGGGATATTAGTGTTCCCTTAAGATTTGAACTGTTTTGACCTTCTCTCCAGCTCTTCTATGAGAAGGCTTATCCTCGCTGATACTCTCTCTAGAACTGATCTGTATAATGACCTAGATCTCACGTATTTCCTTCGTGTTACCTCGCCTTTTCGATATTTCTCACTGAGAGAGGTCAGCGACCTACTCGTCCGTATGGCCTCCAGTATTAGATCTGAAATCTGCCTTGCTACGTCAGAGTATCTTCCTATGCCTTCTACGTCCTTAATTACCTCTACTAATTTCTTGTAATATCCATCAATTCTCTCAAGAAGATCATCCACTTGAGATTTATATGCTTGATGCCTTATCTTGCCTAGACTATACAATTCCTCTAGATCCCTTATCCTTGATATTGTAGTTATTACTTCGTTTACTAGGCTAATTAACTTCATTATACGTTCCCTTTCACGTTCAATTACAGGTCTAGGTCTCAGCAACGGTGCGGAGTACCATATGCACGTTATTATCACGACTACAATAGATGTTAAGTATATCAATCTATCGTACGAGAGGAATAGATTAGTCCTAAAGCTTAACATTACCTTAGTGTTCGTTAATTCTATGGGACCCTCAATACTATAGATCGCTATGTATCCTTCCTCAGACGTCATGAATATCTTAGGCTTGGGATCTAGTGTATACTCTTGTGTCTCTTCTGGAAGCACTATTATGAGCTCATAATATCTTATTGGCGCGTCTATTATGTGATCAAGTGGTATTACATAATCAGAGCCCTCCTTAAGGAGGCTTAAATCTAATTCATATCTCACGGTTACCTGTATTCCCTCATCTTTATCAATGGAGTGAAGGAGCTCAATGTGAACAATGGTCTTTCCATTCTCTGAAGATGTCCAGAAGCCTCCTTGCTTGTGAACACCCTTGAAGTAAGGACCAACGCTACCGTATACCTCTATGTTTTTAGAGGCGTTTGGTAAGCTTACTTCTATTGATGATATGGACGTAGTACCAAAATTAACTAACTTGAAAGAATCGTAGAATATCGCTTTGCCTAAATGTATTTCTACTTTCCGCCTAAAGGTCTCTACAAATATTGTATCGGTTAAGGCCATTGTGACTCTTGCCTTAAGGTATAACTTTGAGTTAGGGGGTAAGTTCTCATCTAGGTATATTATGTGAGTGATATTCGAGATACTCTTCACTACAGCACCTGATGGGGAGATTACTTGGACATCAGATGGTTCCACGTAATCTGGAAATCTCATCTTAAAGTTAAGTAGGTGTATTCCATATGGCATTAATGGAGTTATTGGTATATTGAGGGCTATTTCGCTAGGCTTAATCCAAGGCCCTAATATCAGTGTAAAGTTTACGTTGAATGTAGCAAGGGGTTTTGAAGACTTAAGGAGAACAAGCGTCAGGTTCTCCCTTGTAATTATGGAGACACCTACTCCTTTTGTGGACGTTACTGAGAGTAGGGCACGTTCATATTCGCTAGGCAATATTAACGATAAGTACGATGTCTTAGAGGGAATGAATAGCGTTAGATTATAATGCATGATTCCTCTCTTCGTAATGCTTACTTCAACGTTAAGTGATTCCACGCGTCTACCTTCTGATGAGGTAAGCGATACCAATGTTATCAGTGATAGCAGTACCAACATACACGTTGTAAAGTATAGTGACCTCATCGTATCAACACCTAGCGTAATTAAGTTCATAAGGAAGTTGAATATAATATTTATGTTGCACAATCCATGAGGGTGTATATTGAGACATATGGATGTTGGCTTAATAGAGCAGAGAGTAATATAATGCGAGATATATTAGAGGAGAGAGGACACGAGGTAGTTCAGAATGTAGAGAAAGCAGACGTAATAGTAATCAACACGTGTGCAGTAAGGCTTGAAACAGAGTACGCCATGATACGTCGTTTAAGGGAGCTAAAGGGAATGGGTAAGAGAATAATTGTAGCGGGATGTCTAGCAAGTACGAGACCTGGGCTTATATCGAGCATTATCCCTGATGCATCATTAATAGGACCAGATGCTGTAGAACTAATAGGAGAGGTAGTCGAGACCGAAAGTAAAGTAATACTACTTGATGGTACTCGGAGTGGTAAATTACCTAGATATAGAGGAGGTATAACATACGTCGTTCCCATAGAGAGCGGTTGTTTAGGCGCATGTACTTACTGCATAGATAGGATAGCGCGAAGGCGTCTTTATAGCTACCCGGTTAACGAAATAGTTAAGAATATAAGGTATGCAGTTCAACACGGTGCTAAGGAGATATATCTAACGGGACAGGATGTTGCGTCATACGGAGTTGATATAGGAATCAATTTAGTACAGCTGATAAGGAGGATTTTGCTTGAAGTACCAGGCAAGTACAAGATAAGAATAGGAATGATGGAACCCCATATGTTTAAGGACATGCTAAGTGATTTCATAAGGTTATATAGGGATCATAGGATATATAATCACGTTCACCTTCCATTACAGTCTGGCGACGATAAAGTACTTAAGGCAATGAATCGGCGATATACTGTAAGCGAATACAAGTATATAGTAATGAGTTTAAGAGAGGAATATCCTTATCTAAACTTAACGACCGACATAATAGTCGGCTTTCCAGGAGAGGATGAGAATGCATTCAAGAATACAAAGAAGGCGATAGAGGAGATAAAGCCAGATAAGGTCAACGTCGCTAGGTATAGTATAAGAACGGGAACTTTAGCTGCTACAATGCCACAAATACCAGAGGCCATAAAGAAGAGGAGGAGCAGAGAGTTAACTCAGTTATGTCAAAAGATAGCCTATGAAAGGAATAAGATGCTACTTGGGGAGGAGATAGAAGCATTAATAGTGAGTAAAGAAGGAGATAAGGCCATTGGTCGCGCATGGAATTATAAACGTGTTATAATCATGAATTGTGACTCTAACATTGGAGAGTTCGTTAAGGTAAGGATAGATAATGTAACTAGAACAAGTCTTATAGCAAGGGCTATATAAGGTTTAGCTAAAATAGGTCTCAGATCTATTTTGAATGATGAGAGTAGCTTAAAAATGTATGCACGTTCAATATCCTCATGAGGGATAAAACCCTTTATCTCGTCCACAAATGTAACATCCTAAAGTATTCGTAATACCTTAGGCTTACGAAAACTCTAAGAACTGCTGCATCCCTAATATTAGAAATGGTGGTCTGTGCATGCATAAAAAGGGAACACGTATGCGGCTCGTTACGGTTCACATGCCTGAATCATATATAGAAGGCCTTAAGGAGCTTATAGAACAGAAGAAGTATCCAACCATTAGTGAAGCAGTACGTGCAGCTGTAAGGTATTTTCTTAAGAGAGAGCTCTACTATAGATACACAGTTAATCGCAGTACTAAGATGATAGCCTAGTGAGTTTAAGTTTAATTTTAGCGGACACATCCTTAACTCTTAGACCCAAGTTGGTATATCTTCCATAGGGTATAGTACTCCCTTCAAGTAGACATTCAATAAGCGAAGAGCACCCACTCGACCTGACTAATGTCATTGCAAGGCCTATTTCATCAGCAATATGAGCATCACTTCCACCAACTTGTTTTACGTATGGAAAACGCTGGGAGAGAGTACGTCTTAGCCTTGAATACAGAGGAGAGAGGCATGAAGCAGAGTTTATGGTTTCTACGCAAACCATGGGAGAGTTCCTTTTGAGAATCTTATAGAGGAGACTGAGACCTATACCTCCCCTTATTATATCTAGAGGATGTGCAATTATCATTACGTGATTATTATCTAGCACTTCGTCTAATATATCCCATACGCTGCTATTTATTAATTTTAAATAACGCCTACCATCCTTTTCGCTATCTAGGCCAATTACGATTATGTGACCCTCCCTTGCTGAAAGCTCAATCCCAGGAAGGATTTTCACTTTATCCTCAAGTAACCTACTTATTTTAAGGGCACCTCGGAACTCATCATGATCGGTGATTGCAATAAAATCAAGACCTTTCCGAATTTTAGCATTAAGTAGGTCGTTCGGTGTAATGTTAGAGTCACGCGAGAAGAAGGAATGAACATGAAGAT
>Ga0180300_10000013_pt1 | contig 66632 bp, 56 predicted proteins | sample GuaBasSediGuay15_FD_121798 | JGI IMG/M metagenome (GOLD analysis project Ga0180300, IMG submission 121798) | Subseafloor sediment microbial communities from Guaymas Basin, Gulf of California, Mexico - Guay15, Core 4569-2, 21-24 cm | ecosystem: Environmental > Aquatic > Marine > Hydrothermal...
CGCTCCTTTTGCGATCCAGTAAAGTACGTCTATATATTTCCCCACATTTCTTCGTTTCATACCCTTCTCTAGAGTTTCTATAAAATGCCTGTACAGAGTGCCCTCCGGATGGCACAATTCTTCCTCTAAGGTTTCCATGACATCGCTCCAAGGGACTATTTTCCCTTTTCGTTTGGTTTTGGCTTTCTCTACGGACTTTGAGACAATGATTGAGATGTAGAATGGGAAGCCTCCTGAAATTGCAAGAATGTATTGTTTCACATCGGGTGGCATCGAAAATTGGGTACGCCTTAGTAAGAACTCCAGAAACTCTGAAGCCGTGGGCATATCAAATGCGCCGACCCATACGACCTCAAAGTGCCCAAAAAGGGGAGATGATGGTTCCATGAGCAGTTCCTTCATGATTCCTATGCTGGATCCAGTTATTATCCATTGTACCTTTCTATACTTGAGTAAGATCATGCGCAGAATATCTACGAACTTCTCTAATTGAAAAACGTTCTGAAACTCATCTATGGCGATTACGGTTCCGGTTTTCTCGCAAACATTAGCTAATGCCTCGAGAGCCTCCTCATGTCTTTGCTTCCTGATATGTCGCATAAGATTATATAGGAGAGCCGATATTTCCGGCACCTTGTCCATAGCTGCGGATATCAGATCATCAAGCGCCGGCACTTCATCCCTTACTCTTAGTATTACCATTAGCACCGATCTTGCCATTCTTGAAATTAAGCTATTGATGTCTTCCTGGAAAAGAACATACACGTAAGCAATTCTCTTCTCGGGATGTCTTCGTACAAATTCAAATATTATAGATGTCTTTCCCGACTTTCTAGGTCCTATAAGTGCTATATTCTTCCCACTTTCCAAGATCTCCAGTTCTCGCTCCCGATCGAAGAAGTCCTCGCCCGTCACTGGTAACAGGTAGGACAACGTTTAACACCAAGATTTCATAAACTCATAAGTTTATAAACTTATGAGTTTATGAAATTCGTTCTTCGTAATTGAGAAACAGGGGTGTAAGAGGAACTTTCGACTATTTTGCAGATGTACGGGTATAGTACCAGTCAAGCGCTCTAAGCCCTCTTGCTGCGTCTTCAGGGAAAGTGTATACAGGAACCCCTGATCTGACGAATTCTCTAACGTAACTCCATAGCCGGCCAACATGAGGCCATACGGCAACAACGGGTTTTTCGGACTCCTTTGATGCCTCTAAGACTCCACCTAGTATTCTGTTGACCGCGTCAGGAGATAGGTATGCTATCGCGCCCGCTATTCCGACCGCAATTGCGTCAATCCTGTCATCTTCTTTGATTATTTCAATGGCCTTTCGTGTCAAATCTATATCCTCGAAAATCGCAAGAGTCAGATCCGCAGGGTTCTTTACTCCCGCTACGGGTGGCATTATTTTCTTAAGGCGATCTTGCGTTTCCTTTGAAAATTCAGGCACCTGAAGGCCTGCGGACTCGAAGGCATCGACCATTGCAACTCCCAAACCTCCAGGTCCAGTAATCACTGCAACATTTCTCACTTTTCTGGGGGATAAGCAATGGAATGTCATAGCTAAGTCGATAATCTCCTCTAGACAATTGACTCTCAGAACACCAACCTGTTTGAATACGGCATTATAGATTTTATCGGATCCGCCGAGTGCACCAGTGTGAGAGAAGATGGCCCGCTGACCCGCGGATCCCCTTCCGGCCTTCCATATTATCACTGGCTTCTTTTTAGTCACTCTCTTCGCAACCTCGAGAAACCGTCTTCCCTCTCGTATTTGCTCCACATATCCGGTTATTACACGTGTCTCTTCGTCGTCCTCGAGATATTCTAGAAAATCTACAAACTTCAAATCACACTCGTTTCCGCAACTTATGACCTTACTCATCGCGAGGCCTCTTTCCCCCATCATCAGAACAAATAGCTCACACAGGCCTCCGCTATGCGAAATGAAACCTATATCCCCGCTTTCTTTTGGAAACTTATCGTGAAATGTTATCTGAGACGACGGGCAGTATATCCCCATGCAATTGGGGCCGATTATTCTGATCCCCGTTTCTTTCGCTATCCTCGTCAATTCTTCCTCCAGTCTTCTTCCCTCTTCTCCCAATTCCTTAAATCCTCCACTGACTATAACCACTCCAGGCACTCCCTTTTCCGCACACTCTTTGACGGCTCTGAGAACAAGATTTGCAGGTATTGTTATTATTGCTAGATCCACTTCCTCTGGTATTTCCCTTACGCTGGGATAGCACTTCAACCCGTATATCTCCTGATATCGGGGATTCACCGGGAATAGTTTTCCTGAATATCCGAAATCCATTAATCTTTTTAGGAAAAGGTTCCCAACGCTTCCAGGGCGAGGAGAGGCCCCTATTATCGCTATGGATTTTGCATGAAACATTTTGTCAAGAACCTCTCTTAACTTGTCCATTGTTACTCTCACCGCACGGATTGATCGCTTCGTAACATCATCAATACTATCCGATCCCGTGAAATAAAGGTGCTGAGAATTCAGGTGAGTTTCCATTATTTCTCTTTCTTGGGCCATAAATTACGAAAATATCAACTACAAATGGCATTTTCACTTAATTTCAATGTTCCATGGTATTATGCTTCAATCGGCTGAGTATTCTGCTCGCGAGATTCTTGCCTATGCTCGGCAACCTTGTAAGAGTCTCTAAGGTTGCATTCTTGAGATCCTCCGGGGTTTTGAACCCTGCATTGAAAAGTATCCTTGCCCTCACCCTACCGAGGCCCTCGACTCTCATTCTTAATATTGGCAATAACTCCTCCCTGACGCCGTGTTTCAACCTCTCCTCCAGTTTTCTTGCGGTCTCTGCAACGTTCCCCCTATTAAAGAGTGATGCCAGTATGGAGATCGAATGCATCATCCATGTTGCTCTATCCCTGAGCATTTGGAAATCTCCCGGATCTATTTTACAACTATCGCAAATCTCCGATTCTCGATATTCATCTATCCACATAAGCAGTGCATCCACGTACCTTTTCATTCTGCGCGGCCCGATTTTCTCGTTATCCTCTAAGTGAGCAGCATGTATGGCTAGTTCAATAAGATATTTCTCTAAAGGATCTCCGACGCGAATAATTCCACCTCTAAGGAACAGCGCAGTTTTTGGCTTTATATAGAGGAGTATTGTGGTTTTTCCGAACTTCGTGCAATGAAGGGTTCCATCACGGGAAGATGAGATGAAGCCCCCGATCCTTAAGTAAGATATCGGAGATACCTCAACATTTCTTGTAATACGAATATAATCGAGCACCACTGGTATTGCGTCGCCGATCCCCTCTTCAACAATGTATCTTACTAGAGTTGCAAGATGCTTACAGAGTTCTCCTTCTTTTCTCCTCCTAAACTTGAAATCGGGACATGAACACTGCGCATTACCGCTTGCATCTATTTGAACCCTATACCATTTCGATGAGGACTCGCTTTGCACCCGAGCCTTTACAGAAATGCCGTTGAATTCTAAAATGTCAACTTCCAATGTGCGGGCATCCATACAAATCTCCTTAAGTCCTCTGAGAACGTCCTTTGCTTCTGAGTAAAAAATTCTTGAAATCGCCTCGCGACCGCCGACTTTCCAACCCCAGAATGTCCCAGAGAAGTACTGCACTAGAGAGTCTATACTCGTGGGTTCTTCCTCGAAAATTCGCAGAAGCACCTGCTCTGTAAGCGCATCAAAGTGCATCATGGCACTTAAAACATTGTCGTATACTGGATCCAACCCATCACCGGAAAAGTACCTTCTCTTTATGTATTGCAATTCCCTATGAGACGAACTTAATACCACACCTATCCCTATGTCATCAAAGCCGGGACGGCCGGCCCTGCCTAATATTTGGTGAAACTCGTTGGCCCCTAACGCTGTTGATATCTTCTTTCCTCTCTTTCTAGTGACATCTTTTAGTATCACGTACCGAGCGGGTAAATTCACCCCTGCACTCAACGTTGTTGTACAAGACAACAGCTTAAGCACCTTATCCCTAAATAATTTCTCAACTAAGGATCTATCCCTATGAGGAAGACCGGCATGATGAAACGCCGCGCCGAGCCGCAAAATCATCGCAAGCCTCTTTGAGATCGATGGCATATCCTCCTTTTCTAAGTCTTTAGCAATATTTTCGAGAGTTTTTCTATCATCTGTACTCAGAAATTCCTCACTGACTTCGGACAGCATCACCGCCACGTCTTCCGCCTCTCTCCTAGTTAGAACAAAGATAAGCGCCTGCCCTCCCTCCTCCAAACATCTCCTCGATAATTCAAGTATCTCCTTTCTTTTGTTTTTACAGAGAACTACCTGATACTTGAGAGGAACTGGGCGTTTGTTGCTCATTACAAGTTTACAACCCAGCCACTCGGCAATTTCTTCCGGATTCGCAATAGTAGCGCTTAAACCTATTAACTGAAATTCTTTTAATTTCGAGGAGAGGCGGAAAAGGAGACTTTCAAGTCGAGGACCCCTATTTTTGTCCCCGATCATGTGTATTTCATCGACAACTACGACCTTTATTTCTCGCAACCAGGGAGGATCCGCTCTGAGTATACTGTCGAATCTTTCATATGTTGTGACTAAAATGTCATAGTTTCTAAGACTTTCAGGAACTACGTCATAATCACCAGTCGTTATTCCCACTTTCTTCCAATCAAACTTCTTCCTGAAATCCTCAAATTTTTCGTCAGCAAGAGCCTTAAAGGGCACTAAATATACGCCCATCCCATCATTTGCATTAAGAGCAAGTGCTATCTCTCCGATTAACGTCTTACCACTGCCACTTGGCGCACATACAATCAAACTTTCTCCTCTGAGTAGCCCCATGTCTATGGCCTTGCGTTGTACCTCCCTTAACTCGGAAATACCCCACTTTCTCAACAGTCCTTCCAATTTGGCAATATTATCGGTTATGTACATTTACCGCCATTGGCCTCCTTTAACCACCTGTTAGCGCCGGTCATAATAATTTTTCCCGTCTTTTGACATATAATTCCATCTAAGAATGTTGCACGGTGTTAGGAGGTAGTTCGAGAGAACTCATATGGCAGATTTGCGATTTCCATGAAGATTAGTCTTTAAACAAGAGATTTATTTTTGTTCAATTGGTTATTAGATGAGAATTTGCCGATGATTAACCCAGCTTGGTGAATAGTGGTGACCTCAAACAATCACCAGATCATATACAATGAAATCTGCAGGAAGTATTTGAGCGAGGAGGAAGAACCCATTAAGGTGACTTTCGCCAAGGTTCTCAATCTTTTTGTGAAAAATGGAACATTAACCGCAGGTCAAATCTTAACGGAAGTGCGCAAAAATGTTTCACAATTTAATGTCCTTCAGGCATTTAATACCATCATCTTCCTGGGATGGGAATGGAACGCTTTCTTCAGCGAAGAGAGAATTTCAGGAGACTGCCTTGAGTGGGAAAATGTGGCATTTAGGTGTTCTGTAAACGAACGATTTTCAATGCCTAAGATTATCAGATACCTTCTGAGGTTACTTATTACCGAGGGGTACTTAGATTGCCGGGATGCACTGGTATGGTATTTTGATGATATTGGAGATAAATTTGCCAGTTATGTGCCACGAATATTTGAGTACGCTATCAAAAATTCGGTATTTGGTTTAATATCGGCAAACGCGATAGTGAAAGGATGTGAACTCTCGGGTCTGCCGCGATCCTATGCAGGTACATTAATTCTTGAACTTAAGGGCGCAGGCGCGATCAGCCCTTATGTTAGTGGGACGAATATTGTCAGAAGGCTGTTTTTGAAAATGTACGATGAGAATCTTGCAAGCGGACCATTTTATAAGGTTAATAGGGCGCTTCTTATATGGGGGAATTGCTACCACCCAAAGAAGATAATAGGATGATCGAAACGTTTCCATGTCCAACAGGGGGTACACATGAAGAGCCTCCTAAGGAATATTTACATTTTAATCCTTGAGATTCTCTACTTTCTCAGACTAATAAGAACCGCATTGATATATTTCTCAACATTGGCAGTGCTGTTCGTGGTGGTAGCATTATCTTCTGGAGTCGAGCTTACATTCGAGAACCTGGTTCTGTTTCTCTCTTTAAACTACGAGCCTCACACGATCGGGGAGTGTGTTTGCCTCCTAATAATATTTCTGATAGAAATGTCTCCTATAATGGCATTTGTTGAAATTCGAACATTGCACTACGATGAAAAAGCCAGAATAAGGGCACAGCACATGCGTGATCATATAGTTGTGATAGGATGTGGTCACTTGGGGCGTAGAGTTGTCAGTGCACTTCTCGAGTTAGGAATACCGTTTGTGCTAATAGTACTTCCGAGAGATAGGGAACATAACGAATTTGTGAGCAATTTGATCAGTAAGGGTGTACCGGTGATATTCGGCGACGCCTCTCTCACATCTGTCTTAAGAGAAGCGAATGTGGAACACGCACGAGCGGTCATTATATCGATTAATGATGATTACGTAAATCCGGTGATTGCAGAGCGCATCAGAAAATTGAATCCAAACGCGAAGATCATCGTTAGAATCTATAACGATGACATTGCGGAAATTTTGAAGAAAGGGGGATTTGCCGACGAGATTCTCAGCACGAGCAAAATCGCCGTAATAGAATACATACTCGGGTGTTTTACTGACATAATATCGGAATTTCCGAAACCTTTCGTGATCAAGATTCACAGGCATGCCAAAATTAACGGATTGAAGATTGCTGACATTGAAAATCAGACAGGTGTAAAAGTGTTATCTGTGCGAAGAGGAAGCGAATGGTTGTGGGATCGAAACATATGTGTAAAAGAGGGTGACGTGCTGTTTATATATGGGGATATAAGCGCGCTGAGGAACTTCCTTAAACTTTTGATCTAATGCACGCGTCCTTCCGGTGTTATCTCAAGGTTATCGAATTCTCTAAGGACCCAGTATCCATCTGCTTTCTCCGCGGTTATGAGGACAACATCACCGGGGCGCGTAAACAAAAGTTCATACCACGCGGTTTTGTTCTTAAGGTCACTTGCAGTTGCCTCAACGAAGGATACGTTTTCGTAGTTTATCCAGAGGACTATGTGGGTTTCCCCTCCACTTACATACCTCGATACGTTCAAAACTCTAAAGTATCCAGAAATGTGGGTTTCGTTCGCATAATTAATGATATATTCGTATTTAATGGCCTGCTTCAACACTCTTTTGTAACCTTCAAGAACTCGCGCAACGAACTCGCAACCATGTTCGTTCTCCCTGATGATGCCGTAATAAAAGTAACTCATGTTGTGAGCGTTTATTAGAACGAGGCCTCTTAGTAATATAGTCGCGTTTTTCCTCCAATAAATTGGGACAAACCATGTCCACACAGCTTCTCCGGTGAGGGGATGTTTAACGGGATAAAGCATCCCCGCAGTTGCGAAATATTCTCCTACCGCTGGTTTGGGAAAAAGGGATTCGGCATAATCATGTGCAACCCTAGCGCTAATTAAACTGAGCATTCTGAAGTCGTAAAAGTATATGCCGCCCTTGAATATACGGAAAATCCCTGCCAGAGTTCTATCATTACCGAGAGGATGAACATAAATTATCGTTTCAACGCAATTTGTGTCGGGATTTATGATGTTCTGAGGGGATTCCGTAATTTCGAATCGGTCTTCTGACGCGGGTATTGTAAGAAGCCCCCCGGCAAATGGATCCACTTTATTCCCTCTATAATACTGGCCAATATTGTGGACTGTTGCTTCGACGAGTTTCTGGTCATAAACCTGCGGTACCCAGTCGGGCGCGTTTGTAATATCATATCTTCCGATAACTTTTCCGTTACGGTCGTATATTAAGACCTCTCCTGGGATCTCATAGGTCAACGGTGTCATACGGACTCTTAATACCACCAGAACTATTTTGCCATCCTTATCAAACGCGAAGTACGCGCTTGAACGGCTCACCGTAGTATCTTCTAAGAAGTTCTTAATGTGCACATTGTGACCGCCGTAAAGCAGATCACCAACGTAGAATTTTTCCTTTAAAATCACGGGAGGGCTCATAGGATCATTCGCTTTTATGATTATGAATCCAATTATGTAGTTCTGAGCAAAGACATTAGCCGGGTAAACAGGTGCTATCCACACAATAGAGTTGCCATTTTTGGCTATATGAGGCGTTCCAAGATTTGCGTTTGAACCGAACTCCGAAATGTACCTGCTCATGATAGACGTGGCAAGATTCTTGTCGATCAGGCGAACCATTGCGGGAGATACTTCTGAAGTAAAAGGTGACGATCTTTCAATTTTAACCGTATTATTAAAGTGTTGTGCTTGCCAGTAAGGCGGAAATATAACTAATGTCGAAATTATGGCGAAATATATGAGGAAGAACATCGACACCACTTGCATTATTGTCTTTTTACGCAATGGAGCAAATTTTGATATTATGTCGGGAGCAAATAGTGTTCTTATGAATACGAGGAAGTAGTAACACATGTACGCCGGAATAAGCAATAACGATACCACGACAAATGCCAGAATTATGAATACTATCGATCCCACGGCCCCCCACACAATGAACGGACTTATTTTTCGGAATAAAACCTCACGTCTTGCCATTTCCGCGATTTCTAATTTTTCGGAGTAATACTTAGAGAAGGAAAACTTCATGAGAGAGAGTGAAAGAAGCAACAAAAATGAAGATCTGAGGATCAACTCTGGCGAACCGTAGGGGGCATCATGCCATATGTAAAGTGGTAAAAGTTGTATGTTCACAAGAACCTCAAGGAGGATAGCAGTAGATAGAAAGATTCTACGCCAAAATTTTATAGTTAAGGGGGGAATTCCGAAGGTTTTCGGAATGAGTACTGGGACTACGAAGAGCAGTAGCATCATGTGAGTAGCAATAAAGAAAAGTATTGGCACCTCGTATCACCGGATAAAATGTCATTGTGCACACTGCCCTTGAAATGTACTTAGCTTTCAGTGACTTATGAAAATTCCCTAGTCTCCAACAACAGGCATGCCAGTACAAGCCCACCTACCGATACAGCGATCAGCACCGATAGCGCAACGTACGGGTCCTGCGGAATTATGTATGATTTCCAGAATTCCTCGCCGAGGATGAAGTGTTCCATTACGACGCTTCCGTCGTTGCTTAATGAGAGGTACATGAGATTATAAAGAGCTGGGTTTTGTTGTCCAAATATTAAGGCGATTACGCTGACAATGCTGACAATCACCATTGTGTAGATTAGCATCATGATGATCGCTATCATTGGCCGCGGAGACAGCACTGAGAAGAGAGTTGCTAGGGACGTGTATGCCAGTATGCATAGAATGGTTACACCTATCATTATCAGCAGTATGTTGGCCGTCTTGCTAAATGCTTCAAAGAACAGGCCTACATTTATTAACGGCGTCAATACTAGCACCCCCACCCATAGTATCGCTATGGTTACGAAAATGGCGCTGTGTATGAGGAACGCGATGTACCTTGCAAGAAGTATCCCGCTCCTGCTCATGAATTTCGAAAAAGTTATGTTGTGCATTCCACTATGCCGCTCACCTGCAACCCATTCGGATGAAATCACCGCTATAAGGAGCCCCATCAGGCCACTCATGTAAAGCCCGGAACTTATTCCCCTCATTCCCTTTACGATATTCACTCTTTCGGTCAGTATGTCCTCCTTGGCTCCTTCTCCCTGCATGAATATTTTCAGGTCGATTGTCTGAATGTCGATGTGATACTGGAAGATGAAGTACCACAGGCTCATGAAAAGCGGCGGAAGCAAGAATAGGATGAGGTATATGTAAAACCTCTTGCTTCTATACGAGATCCTCATTTCCTCCAAAAGTAACCTGCCAAACACTTCAATTTTGTTTTTAAGTTCATCTCTGTCCACCAACCGGAATCCCTCCCTCGCGTACAATTCTAACATAAATGTTTTCGAGGGATTCACCTACGGGTTCAAAACGCTTCAATTTAACTCCGCATTTGGCGATAATTCTCGCAATCTCTCCTTCGAATCTGCTGACATCCTCAACTTCCACAAACAACGTCTCTCTATCTTTTATACTTACATTTTTCACGTAGGACAGGTTCTTTAATTCATTTACTAAGATTTGAGGATTATCGGTTTTTATGCTGTAGGTGTTAGGAAGTCTCCGCAGGTCTTCGATTCTCCCTTGGGCGAGTATTAGCCCGCGGTGGATAATCACTATATGGTCGGAAACTCTTTCCACCTCGGGAAGAACATGGCTCGAGAACAGGACTGTTCTCCCCTCCCTGACCGCGGACTTTATCTTATCAAGAATTTCGATGCGCGCCATTGGGTCCAAATTTGATGTGGGTTCGTCAAGTATCAGCAAGTCTGGGTCGTTAATGAAGGCCTGCGCGAAAGCGAGTCTTTGGCGCATGCCCGCACTAAGATTACCTATTTTTTCGTATGCCCAATCGCCCAATTTTATCCACTCTAAGAGTTCTTCAGCCCTTCTCTTAGCCTCTCGTAGGGCCATTCCATAAAGAGTTCCTATATACCTCATATAGTCAAGGAGAGTCCAATGATCGTAAAATCCGGGTCTTTCTGGGAGGTAACCCACCCTTCTTAGAGCCTTCCTCGATCCTGCTTTCTCTCCAAGAATAAATGCCCTGCCTGCGTCCTGTTTTATTAACCCTAGGAGAATTCTTATAGTCGTAGTCTTCCCAGCCCCATTGGGTCCAAGATAGCCGAAACACGTCCCATGCTCTACCTCAAATGTCACTCCAGCAAGTGCCCTTATCTTCCCGTAGAATTTCACCAAACCTTCAACCTTTATCACCGCCTCCTTCACTTCTTATCCCTCCCACTTTCGGAAGGCGCGGCCTTGTGATGAAATAAGTTATTATCGCCGGAACAATAATGAACGGAAGGGCAAGCATCACATAGTACAGAATATCAACGCTCAATTCAACCCCGTACGCCGACTCCAGTATAATGACTAGAGAATAATTTTCCGCGTAATTCTTGATCCTATATTCTATTAGAACCCCGCTTTTCTCATCATATTTAGCCGCATACTTTGTACCATTTTCGTCAATATGCCGAAGTTCAACTACTCTCCTTAGCATGTTCATGACGAAATAACTTGATGTTCCCACAACCTCGAACGTGAAATTCAGTATCTTGACCTTATCCCCATTTTTCAGGCCGTGAGGATCGATCCACCAAAGTACATACTCTTCCGTACCAACTATCTTTCTGCTATTGCTCTCTACCAAATATATCTTCTTGGTGATCATCAATATTGCCGGAGGAATTCCTTCCGATACCTCCTCGACTAATATTGTGCCATTTGCTTGCATCTTTATCGTAATGTATGCGTGAGCGGGGTACGTTGTTATGTTTTTACCTTCAACGGGCCTCCCGACCTCGCCCTTATATGCCAGTACCACATTATTGCTTGCACCGTAAGCGTCCACGATGGTGAGCGGAATGAAGGCTATAACCATCATTATTACTACTAATACAAGCATCCCTCCACATCTTAGCTCATTACTGTGCATACAATAACCTCCTCTCCTTTATCCTTTTCATTCTCCACCTGTTAATGACTAAAACTACGATCGGGAATAGTATCATGAGAATGGAAACCGTTGCAAAGAAGATTATGAGTTCCATTGGGATCGTTACCGATCCCGGCATCACGATTATCGTTATAGGATCCCCGTTCTTTACCTCTAGGATGGTGGATGAGCCGTTCTTATATCTCACTTCAAATAAGAGGTCGATATGCAGTTTTATCTGCTTGCCTACGGTTCCATGTCTTACCATTCCCCAGAACTCTCCTAGTTCCTTTTCGATAATGGGCTGACTCGCATTAAACACTCTTCTTCTGATGCTTACACCCGTAGTAGTAAAGATCTCGTCCTCGTTCTCAACATACACGTCACTGTATTTCTCCTCAGGAGACCCTTCCATTACCTGAGAAGCCGTTGCCGAACTGCCGTATGACATCATTACGATTTCCATCGATTTTTCTTGTGGGGATGGCAGTAACGTGATATTTGTACATTCGGGCGAAAACACGATTAAATTTTGAAGATATAGGTTGACGGAGAAATGCTGACCCTCGTAAGCTGGTGTCCGAGAAAATACTAGGACTTCTATGTAAACACCTCCGGAAGTTGCACTTATCGTTTGGTAAATTGGTTGCGCATAAGCGGTACTGGCAATTAATGTCATAAGTGCCGGGAATAGCAATATAAGTAGGACGAATGCTGAGACCCAGACCCTCAATCCCTCATACCTCACATATTTTGGTGTCATTACAGTCAATCTCAAAATTTTAGTTTTTTTCTGCTGGCATTTTCTCCCGTTGATCGAACCGGTAGCATTCATCGTATTTCGATTCAAGCTCCTCAAATCGATTTTTTATAACATGATGCCATTCATCGAACCGCTCTGCGCGGTTTTTAGCAACCCGATACTGAGTTTACCTCACAGGAGCAACATTCTTGCTCCGACTATAAGCAAAATTACGCCGAAGAGTCTCCTTAGTACCGCGGCTTTAACCCGCCTGCCTATCCGCGCACCCAGTTGAGCGCCAAGTATTGCACCAATTCCAAGAGTTATCCCCAGCTCGGGTACGACTTGTTGTAACTCGAAATGTGTAAGTACAGCAACCGCCGAGGTTAACATTATCATGAAACTGGATGTTGCGACGGCGAAATGTATTGGGATGCCTAGCAGGTAATACATTATTGGAACTTTTATGACGCCACCTCCTATACCGATTGCCCCGGCAACCATGCCAGCAAGAAAGGAAAAAACTCCGGCCGCGAGGACTCGCGTCTTCTTAATTTCGTATACGCTTATTGCCCGAGAAGGGTCGTCCATATCACTTTGCAATTCTCGAAGAAGGGCTGGTCTCCCTCTCACTATCATGTTTATTCCTACTAGGAACGCGCCGATTACGAAGAGAATTCTCAGAGTCTTCTCAGGAACTTGACTTGAGAAGAGCGCACCAATTATGGCACCTGGGATTGTCAGTGACTCTAAGAATATGCCGACTTTCACAAGTACTCTCCTTTGCCTGAAGTAAGCGATGGATGCGGATGTTGAAGTGAAAAAAATTGCTAATAAGGACGTACCGGATGCTTCTTGTTGCTTTAAATGAAAGATGAGCACCAATATGGGTACGAAGAGGATCCCGCCGCCTATGCCGAAAAAGGCGGCCACCGTTCCTGTAACAATACCGAGCAAGAAACAGATCAACAAACTTATCGGTTCCAATTTCACCTCCCGCTGATGATGTGGATTCTTCATTTTTTAATCCTAGTGGTGATGAAAATCTCACGTCGATAAAAATTATCGAGTAGGACGAAGAGACGACCTTTTACCGTCATCTTGTGTTGCTATTATCCGATAGCAACAACTCTTTGACTTTTGCAACGAGCTCGGGCAGGATTTCTCCGGCCTTACCATGTATTACAACATCCGCAATTCTATCGAACCATGTAGGCTCTAAGTTCACCACAATTATGTTTGCCCGTGCTCCTTTGCCAATTGAGGAAGATATATATGCCGCCGGATAAACGACTAAAGAAGAACCCACGACTAACATTGCGTCACAATGTATGCTTTCATCCATGGCCCTTGAAAGGGCGTCCCGAGGGAGATTTTCACCAAAGAAGACTGCATCTACTTTTATCAACCCTCCGCATCTGTCGCAAACCGGAACCAAGAGCCCTTCATCCAGCATTTTCAGTATGTCCGCATCCCGAAACTTTTTCCCGCAACTGAGGCAAGTGGCCGTTCGAGCAGTTCCATGAATTTCTATGACATTTTTACTTCCGGCTTTTTGGTGAAGAGAATCTATGTTCTGAGTTATTATGCATCGAAGCTTTCCCATTTTCTCTAGTTCGGCGAGAGCTATGTGCGCGGGATTGGGCTTTGCGTTAAAGAGGGTTTTTGCCAAGCTTTTGGCCATTTTCCAAAATCCTTCGGGGTTTGGGAGAAAATAGTGTATGGATGCTATATCGGGTTGTAAACTCTCCAGAGTCCAGCAGGACCCCTAAAATCAGGAATCCCGCTCTCAACGGATATCCCCGCGCCAGTGAGCGCAACAACTCTCTTTGATTTAACTATTATCTTTGCCGCAGAAAATATCTTTTCTGACAGTTCATCCTCGTTCATGCCTGCCACCAGATGCTTTGCATATTCCTTATATTGCTTTCCCTTAATGACTTTTCCTAGTTGCTCCAAAACGACCTTCTCTTTTGCCTTCCAGTTCTTATCGCAATTATTACCATATATTTGCCATTCTACGATTTCACCGATGTGGTGACGTCCCTTATGCGACTTCCACTTCTGTCTCTCTGAACTTCGAGAATTCTATCGAATATTTCGCTGAACTTTATGTCAGGAACGTGTGAAATGACAATAATATTTTCGAACTCTTGGGATAGCGTTGCTAATAACTTCATCAATTGGGCACGATATTCCTCGCTAGCAGAGCTAAATCCCTCATCTAAAATCAGAATTCTCGGCGATTTAGCACCTTTTACCTCTAGTAATGTTTTTGCTAGTGCTAATCTCAGTACAAATCCCAGGATCGCGGTTTCACCGCCGGAGTATGTATATAACGGGCGATCATATCCCCTTGAAATATCCATGACCGTTGCTCTTATTTTCTCTTGTCTTCCCTCTTTTACCCTCTTGAGGCGGATCTGATAATTTGGAAGAATGCTACTGAGGTAATAGTTCGCGTAATCCTGAAGTCTAGTAATGAAGCGACTTAGTAGGAACATCGGGAATCCTTGATCATGAAATACCTTCTCCTTTAATACTTTGAGCATAATGAGTTTTTCTCGTGCTTTTCTTTCCTCTATTTCGAGACTTTTTATTTCATTTTCGGCATCTTTTATTTCTTTCAACTTACTTTCGAGTGCTTTAACGTCCGCGCTGACCTTTATCATTCTGTCCTGCAGGCCCTCGAGTTCTGACTCTATTTCCTTTTTGCGCCTTTTTAACTCATCTTCCATTTTCATTAATTCATCTAACTCGATCTTCTTTCTTCTCAGCATTTCTTCTGAAATTAGAGGCTCCAATTCTCTAATCTCGTTTTTTAACCTCTCTATCTCCTTTTCCAACTCTGATATTCTTCCTCTGCTTTCCGCTATCTTTCTGACTTTCTCTTCGAGAGCCCGCTCCTTTGCTTCTAATTCTGCAAGCTTTTGTTCGACCTCATCGTAAGAGCATATCCCCTCTATAAGTTTCGAGAGTTCTTCCTCCATTTTCTTTAATTCCTGTCCACATTTTTCCCTTTCGCCCTGCAAATCAACCTTCTTTTTTACAAATTCGCTAAGAGACTTTGCTTGCCCCTCGTATCTCATAAGCATTTTGTACAGCGTATTTAGCTTTTCCTCAGCTTTCTTAACAGTTTCGCGCTCTCTAGATAGCTCTTCTAATTCTCTGCTTATCGATTCCAATTGGTTTCTTAGTTCCGTGAGTGTATGAGTTATGCTTCTCATGACCTCCTCAACTTTCTGTGGGGACAATTCGGAGAGACAAAGCGGACATTTTATTGCCCCGTTTGATGATCTTTGTTTCATTTCCTTTATTTCAGCTAAATTTCTCTCCAGATATTCCCTCTTTCCACTAAGTTTGTTCTTTAGTTCTTTTTTCTCGTCTATTTTCCTTTCGATATCCTCAATCTTTTTAACCGTGCTTTCTAAAGCTGATATTTCACATGACAAATCTTCAATTCGTTTTCTCAGCCCATTTAGTTCCTTCTCCTTTCTTTCCAACTCCCTCAACTCTCTTTCATATCGGCTCAGAGCTCTTCTCTTCTCCTTAATGGTAGCAAGGATTCCGGTCGCTTTTCGCAGTTTTGATATCGACTCTCTTAGCAATTTCAATTCTTCCTCAATTTCGGATAACTTGCTTAATTCCCTCATAAACCTCTCTCTATCCGACATTTTTTCTTCGAGGTGCCTCCTTTTATCCTGGAGGTTCTGATACTCCTTTTCCATAAGTTTATACTCCTGACGTGCGGAGGATAATTTCTCATGTACCGCCTGAAGCTTTTGTTCTACTTCTTGGAGTTTGCTTCTTACTTTTGAGATATCTTCATTTAGTTTCGTGAGTTCCTTTCTCAGGTTGTTCAGGTCTCTCAAAACCTTGTCTTTCTCCTTTATTTTTTTCCGCAAGTCTTCTATCCTAGAAGTTATTTTCGAGTATTCGACTTCTGCCTGTCTGTAGTCATCCTTAACTGCATCCTGTATCTTTCTGAAATCGATTCCAAAAGCTAAGAGGAGCATTTGCCTGAACTCCGAGGGTGTAAGGCCATGTAGGAGTTCAGCAACATTGCCCTGCCTTACTGCGACCGTGTTGAGAAATATTTTATAATTCATGCCCAGTAGTTTCTCTATCCTCTGATTGACCTCTCTCAGCGACGTTATTGGCTTTGCGCCCTCTTCCAATCTCCTTAATTCAACCCTTATGTACTTACCGTTGCTATCTATCATTCTCATAACTTTATACCGTTCACCCCCAACTCTGAATGTCAACTCTACCTTTACCGGTCTTCCGGCCTCCTTTGCAAGTTTTTCCCTGAACTGGGCTCCAGATTTCTCGTATGCTGCACCAAATAAGGCGAAAGTAAGGGCATCCACGAATGCTGTTGTTTTACCCGCACCTGTGGGACCGTGTACGGCGACTCTTCTTCCCAGTTTTGTGAAATCCAGTTCTAATCTATCGTAAGTTATGAAGTTCTCGGCAATGAGTTTCTCTGGCACAAATCCCCAACTATTCATCCGTATTCCTCCTCTTCTATCTTCCTTTGTATGTATTCAAGACCTAACTCCTTCAATTTCTCTTTATTTATCTCTGGTGGCAAATTTTGGGCGTCAATATATTCTATGAAATATTCTCTCAGGGATTTCGCCGCAATGTCTTCATATACTTCATTATGGCTAATAATTGTGATATATGTCGGGTCAAGTATATAATGCATGACTCTCTTTACCTCTTCTAGGAACTCCTCTATGGGTTTGAGGTTAAGCACTTGATCACTCCGTATCAGGTACCTTATTCTGACTATCGATTCGGATTCTATTCTTGCATTTTTCAGAAACTCAAGCAACGCGCGGGATGGTTGATCGCTGACCGCAAGATTCAAATACTCACCACCTATTCCGGATCTTCTCCCAGGAATCGTGATTAGTGGCCGTGTTTGTAGCTTTATGAACTCGTACTCAAGATCCCCGCACCTTTCCTCTACTAGATAGAAACCCTTATCTCCCTCTTCCTCACCGAAATCGACTCTTTCTATCGATCCGCAGTATACAACCTTCTTTGCGACTTCCTGGTGTTGATGCACATGTCCAAGGGCCACGTAGCTTACTTCACTCGTGAGAAGGGCGGAGGTGGAAAACTCTACATCTCCCATTTCCTTCATTCTTCTGCCGTAGGCGTCTAGAATTGCACCATGTACCAAAATGTGCGATAACACAACTATGTAATCGGAGTTTTCTCTGTCAGATGCCTCTCTTTTGACAAATCTTTCTAATGCTTCCTCCATCTTTTGTCTTTCAATTTGCGGCGGAAGATATGGTATGCAAATGAATTTTACCGTGCGTGTGGGATCTCTTCCGCTCAAAGTTATCGTTCCGGCGCGTGAGAAGTAGTAGAAGTTGGGTACGCCTGCGTCAAATATTGCATCAAGATAGGACGGTACGCCTGCGGTCTTTGGCATGTCGTGATTTCCAGGAATTGCAACGACCTTTACGCCTTTATTCGAAACAAATCTCAGAATTTTCGCGAATTCGTCGAGGATGAATGCGCTGGGGTGCAGAGAGTGGAATATATCCCCGGAGATCAACAAAAAGTCGCATTCATTTTTTACGGAAAACTCCGCGATTCTTTTCAGGTTTTCGAGAAAATCCATTATTCGACGCTTATAAACCTCAGTTCCGGACGTCATTCCACGTATTACGGCTCCCAGATGTATATCTCCGGTATGTACCATCTTTAACCCCATGAACTCATCCCACCGGTAGCCCCGTGAGTTCTTCGAATGCTTTTTCCCGCACCTTTTCTTCTTCCGCTTCCTTTGCCTTTATTTCAAGATACTGGGCTCTCATTTCCTTAATTCTCTCCTTATATTCGGGAACCTTAACAACAGCCGGGACGTTTATTGCCTCGCCAAATACGAGCACTTCCTGCCGCTGTAGGCGCTGGATTACCGGTTTAAAGAGATGTGGGAAGGGTAATCCTATAGATGCGGCCTCTATGTCCTTTTCGTTCTCGAGACACATCACAAATTTGTTCCATAACATTCCACGAACGTCATCACATATCTGCGATGGAGTTTGATCGATAACGCAGAGAATAACGCCGCGTTTTCTCAATTCCCTAGCAATATCGCCGAACGGGCTCATGTAGTAGACATCCGGTCCTAGGAACTTGTGCGCCTCCTCTATAAAAATTACAACCCTGTAGTGGAGCTCTCTTCCGCTCATTATTCTATCGACGCATTCTCTCCATAATCTGCGCGCAACTATGTTTGCTATGAACATGTATGCAGTTCTATCATCCCCGTATCTTCCAAACGATATTACAACGCTGCGTTTTCCATCAAGCAACTCGGATATTATTGTGTCTACTGAGTCTGCTCCCGTTCCGAACCAGTTTATGAACTCGTATCTCTTCAATCTCCGAAGCCTGCTCCTTCCGCTGGTATAGGCGAATTTTGCACCTGGTGATATGCTTCTCAGTCTCTCTTCTAGTGGATTCGTTAATGAAGGACCAAGTTCGTCGTCGAGTGATGTTATGAACTGGAACCAGTTGGTAATCCCCCTGTTACTTGCTTCTCTCCGGTATTTATCCAATATATCCTCTGCTATCCGCCTGAACGTTTCCAAGTGGCTCAGATATGCTTCTGATAATCCTAAGGCTTCAGCTGTTGCTGCCAGATCTTCTATTGTTATATTCCCGGCATTTATCTGCAAGGGTTCGAGAGAATGCTCCTTTGCAAATTGGTGATCCGGGGAAAATACTAGGAACTCCTCGGGAAATGCTTTTGCAACTCCTGGACCGTAAGTATCTCCCCTGGAGCTGAAAAGTTGGGTTCCATATTCCGAGTGCATGTCAAATATTAGGAGTTTTACCTTCTTGGAGAAGAGATTCTTTTTGTTCCATAGTACAATTCCAGACGCGAGATAGTTTCCCAAGAAAGTTTTACCTGTCCCACTTTTTCCGAATATTCCGAAGGTCCCACGAACCAGCACCTCAAGATCCATGAGCACACCGGATGATATCTGTTGGCTTGCTATTGGGCTCTTGGGATATCCTATTACGAATCCTTCACCCCTTTGCGGGGTGTAGAACGCCTTTATTTCGCTCTCATCGGGAACCTTAACCTCTGCCATGTAGTATGGTATCGTATCCGCGCCCTCCACACATACTCGTCCATCGATTTCCCTCGCCACAGCTATTGGTATTATTCTGATTTCTGGGCGACCCTCACCTGTGTTTATCAACCCGTGCAATACGGCTTCTCTTTCCACCTCATCGGCGCTTTTATCGATACCTTCATGCCTAACAGTTTCATCTACGACGCTCTTTCGAGAAACCTCGATATTTGAGATGAGCCCTAGGAAGAGAAAGTTGCGCCCCTTGATCGTGGTAAGAGAAGAACATTGGACATCCTCACTTAGATATCCGCGTCTTAGCTGCGCGATAACTCCCTTATCTAAGGAGCCTTGTACGACGAATGCGAATGTGGGGTCCTTTTCTTCCTCTAATTTCATTATACCCCCTCCAATAGGGTTTTCCTTCCTATTTTTAGCAACATAGCTGCCGCATCACCTTTAAAATGTTCATTAACCGATGTACAGAGCGCCCTAAATAGTTCCGATCGGAAGCTTTGATCTAAGATTTCGGCAAGAAATCTGAGGTGACGTTCTATGACGAAGGGAACTTCGGGTGCAGCAACGGGCACGGTTAGGAGGGGGAGATAGTTCATTTCAATGCACTCGCCGTGTGGGTTTAGAAATTCTATTATGTGATCCTTATCTAAAATGAAGGCGAGGTCGTGGATGCGGGGCTTCTCGGGAGGAAGACTTTGTACGACGCCGGATCGTGAACAATATCCCACGACAACCGCCGTATAAATGTCAAGAATATTGTCCCTGAGATCAGGATACCGTCTTCTCAGTTCATCACGGGTCATTCTGAGTCTCTGAGGGATTCGGGGAAGGCCGGGAGCCGCACGCATCTCGGAGTGTATCACGACACCCATGACCAGTATGTGGTCACAATTTACAAGAACAAATGCGCCGTGTTGCGGCGTATGCTCATGATCATATGCGCAGACATCGAATTTCACTGTTGAAGATTCTATTACCTCCCCGAATGCCATTTCCGGCTTGGAGTACTTGGCTCTTAACATGTCAAAAATGCTCATACAACTCCTCCACCGAGCATCTTTTTCATTATCTCCTTGCGGCTCATCCGAAGGTCGATGTGGAGGATGTCACGAAGGACGCGCGAGATCATAGAAATGAACCAGTCTCTCTCCCCTGACCTTATAACAGCGTATTCATGAGCCCTCTCGAGCACGTACGGATATCCTGCGCCCATTATCGACTGCAAGTAAACTACGGACGCTATCTCATTAACTTTATCAGATGCCCATTGCGGAATTTCCACTCTCAGTACGTCATTTTTCCACACTTTTAGGTAGAAGGCAAGCACGGTATAAGAGAAGGCTCTTGTTATCACATTTTTTACTTCAAAGCAGAAGGTTCTACATCCCGGATCGAGTAGCAAGTCCACGAGTTTCACGTCGCGCATCATGTACTTTTCACACGGTAGGTCTTTAATATTACCTCCTGAACGGGCGCCTTCTATGCATACGCTACACGAGGGCTTGTTCCTACACATAACTCCCCGGATGAGGGATACCGTCAGCGCAGCACTCATTGTATAAAAGACGCCCACGGGAATGCAATTCTTTTTCTTCAACTCTCCCATCATTTCAAGTAATGCTGTTACCGTTTCCTCCCTAGTTTCTGCCGATCTTCCAACGAGATAGCCTAAGGATAGTGTTTCATCGAGTAACACTATGATGCTCTTGCTGTTCCCAGACTCCCTTATTCTGTCCACCACCGATAGTATAGTTTCACATTGGGCTTCTATGCGCCGACTGTCTATTCTAAGGGTAGTCCTCAGTCTGCGAGGATGCAGTGCCGTCAGCTCTTCCCACGTATAAAAGTGAGGATCACTCTCTGAGAAATATTCTCCCTCTTCTGCTCCCATTGCAAATACTCCAACGTTTATTAGCATAAATAAAGGAAGATAATGTGCAGAAGGTCTTATCTCGCTGGTATCGCATCCTATAACTGGTATTTCCTCCACATTCTCAATCAATCGAACGTGCGGAACGTTTCGAGGTAGCGGGTTTACAGGGTCCGCCGTTATCCTTTTAAAGAGTACCTGCTCGACTGGCAGAACGTACTCTTGGAACCTCTTACTTATGCTTGTATCGCTCTCTATAACCCTCCTCACGTCGTTCATTGAGCGAGTGAACCGAATAGCCTCTAAAAGGTCCGCTTCCCTACGTGTCCTAACCCTCATCTTCAGGTTATTAAGCTTCTGCTCCACGACCTGACACGTCTTTATTGGATCAAGTACCACTTGCCTCCCTCTTTCGAGCAGAGAAATCTTCATCTTTTAGTCTGATTTATTGCGAAAAATAAATATTTCCTAATTAGGAGTACGCTTGGGAATATTATCTGTACGTGGAGAGAGATAACAGAAAGTATTCGGGTGCGAGCAAATTTCCGACTCAAAGTTCGCTTATTTCAAAAATTACGAGATGCCAGTACGTACATCCAAGACTTTCGCTTAGGAACTATTTTTACGATTTCTCCCCTATGCGGTGCTTTATGGATTTTCGACGAGGACATCATTATTTTTATTCTACTCCTTGACCATCAGTAGTAATTCTTCTACTTTTAAAGTGGTTTTTCGTGGATATGCGTGTACGGCGTACCGATCAACTAATTTAATATTGGAAGTGTTGCTTAATATCGAAGTGCCGCAGGAGGAGTGAGCATGGAACTCCGGCGTATTGCAATAATGACGGCGTGGAATGTGGATTCTGGAGTGTTCATGCACGCGGAGCCCATCGTTAAAACATGGATCGACATGGGTTATGAGGTCAGGGTGTTTACCTTCATAAAGGAGGACTTCCATGGGACTGTGATAATAGGTGAGGATGAGCCTTATGTTACAAGGTGTTTCGGAACTTCGGTGAAGACGAACTTTCTGGATCCTAGGCCGTTCCTCTTAGAGGATTATGATATATTTGTCGTAGAGGATCTTAAGATGTTGCCGATGAAGAATCTTGCGTTGATCTTCCCGATAATAAAGAGGAAGGCAAAGGTTGTTGTGCACATAATGCATGAGAGCACGATTTATGGCGACCCACCGCCACAGCCTCCGGAGTTTTATGCGTTTGACTGGGATGCCGTTGTTTACATAGAGAAGACACAGGAATGGTTCATTAAGAAAATCTATGGCGATAAGGCGCACTACATACCGTTTCCATGCTATCCCGAGAGGAGGGGTGACAAAGAGGAATGCCGTAAGAAGCTTGGGCTCCCATTAGACAAGAAGCTCGTCCTTGTATATGCCAGAGGAGGGTATATGCCATATCTTCCAGCCCTACCGGATAAAGATCTGGAAGATACCTACTTCCTAGTAATTACAAACAAGGACTTCAAGTGGAAGTATCCTCAGACGGAGATCCGGAAAACAGGACCGCTTACGAACCAGGAGTTAGACGAATATGCTTTTGCATCCGACGCGATAATATTACACAAAATAATGGCGCCACCCTTCCCGACTGCGGTGACCTCCACCGCCGTTTATCAGTTTATAGGCACATTGAGGCCTTTACTGGTTCCTAAAATTTCGGAGTCCTTTGAGCCATTCAACGGCGAGGTTTTAAAGTATACCAATAGAGCCGAGTTGAAGGAGTTGCTTGTAGACGCCTTAAATATGGGCGAGAGAACAAGGGAGGCCCTTGAAAAAGCGAGAAATTTCGTAAAGGAGAGAGATCCGAAGAAAATCGCAAGGATGTTTATAGACCTGTTTGAAAAGCTTATAAGTGAGAAGAATATTGCGTGAAATTCTCGGAGAAATTATATCATTAGAGTTCCAGGAGACTCCACCAATCTGTGAGAGACTACATCAACGGCATACCCCAGCCTTTCGAGTGTATGCACTCCGATAACTATCCAATCTTCAACATTTTGTCTTACGAGTAGTTTTTTGACCTGTTGAGGTATTTTACACACTGCTATTAACTCCGATGGTGCAGTTTTCTCCTCAATTGTTATAAACTCAACAATGGCTTCTCGGCATGGAACTTTATGCCCAGAAAACGAGGTTAACGTAATTGTCAACCCCGTGTACCTCACACCTATTCTTTCCGCAATTTCCTCATCAATTACCGTATACCAAGCACCACTATCAACTAATGCATTACCTTCAACACTCCCCTTGCTACCCGAAATCTTGAACTTCGCTTTGGCAAATCCCAAGGTTAACACCTTATTTTTCACAAAGTTTCCCATACAACTTAATGATACTCGAATTAGTTACATAGCTTGCTTCCGTTCCTTCATACGTTAACCAATGTTTAAAGCTTCTTATTTTTACTAAAGATTGGTGAAGAGAATGAGCGTGAGTTCCGGGAGTAAAGTTATCGAGTTCAAACCCGACTCGAGGATGAAGAGCCTTTATAGGACGTATGTTCTCTTGTTCATGATCACGTTTGTTCTGCCATGGGATATACCCCTAATTATAGTTTCGTTAGCTGATATCGGTGCATTTATTGCTATGATGATAATCAACGCCGTGATAGTTGCAGCAGTGGGATATTCCTTATGGTGGATTCCGAAGTTCTACGAGTCGGTCCGGTTCGCGATCGATGAGGAGGGCGTAGTTGCCGAGTATGGTGTTTTCTGGAGGAAGATCAGTAAGGTGAGTTTTGCGAAGATACATCTCGTACAAATAACGCAGGGACCTCTACAGAGAAGGTTTGGGCTTTATAACGTATGTGTACACACCGCGGCCATGGGCGTTCCAAAGGCCGAGGTGACGTTATTCCAGGTGTGCAATGCTGATCAAATAAGAGACATGATTTTGGAGAGAATCGGCGTTCTGACGAAGGAGCGCAGAAAATCTGTAGAGGAGCGAATCCTTGATACTTTGGTTGCAATTAAACAATTTTTAGAGGAGAAACTTAAATAACCCGGTGAGTTAGCGGGTGAGCATTTATGAGAGCGTTTACTTCATATTTACGGAGAGTTCGGGCTAAGAGGATAGACCTTTCGAAAAATGCGGTATACGACGTTGAGGAGATTGTGGTAGTGGACCAGCCTGTCTTCATAAGAGTCAATGGGAAGGTTTTAGGGATGCTCATTGCAACTCCACTTCAGGTAAAGGAGTTAGCGATAGGATGGCTGTTAACGAGAGGGATTCTGAAATCACCCAATGATATTCTCGAGATTTCGCTGAATGGGTCTTTTGTTGACATAAAAACCTCACTAAAAATTGATCTTTCGGCTTCTGCGGTTGATCTTTCAAATCATGTACATACCACCGAGGAGTATGTTTCAGAGATTTTAAAAGAATTAGGGAATCCGTTTGTGAAATCTAATTACATGATTAGCGCGAATATGATTATGAAAATGGTGGAGGTGCTCAGTATGGACGCCAAGATCTTTAAAGAAACGGGTGGCACCCATTGTGCCGCCCTATTCTCAGATAACAAGTTAGTTGCCTTTTCGGAAGATGCAGGACGATATAATGCTGTTGATAAGGTTATTGGTGCCGGTGTCTTCCTGAAGACAGATTTCTCTAAAAGTGTGTTGATAAGCTCGGGAAGGCAGAATGCCGATATGGTTATGAAGGTGGCCATGGCCGGAATCCCAATACTCGTGTCCGTTTCCGCGCCTTTGCTTTCCGGTGTAATTACTGCCGAAAGAACAGGAGTGACGCTAATATGCTTTGCGAGAGAAAATAGAATGAACCTATACACATATCCGGAGCGAGTCCATTTGTCTTAAACGCTCATTTCTGTTCATCTAGGTTTATGGGAAGTGTTTTCTCGAAACATACTCTCCTCCCATCAAATAATATTTTACACGCTACTATTAAAACTCCGTTTTCGTAAGCAGTTTTTAGCAGATGTGAGAACTCCGGATCCACATCCCAATTTGGCGAAAAACTCTCGGCTTCTTCTCTGAATACCAAGAAAGTAATAGTGGCGGCGATCCCTTCCTTTACTGCCTTAAGGAGATATTTAACATGACGCCTACCGCGTATGGTGGGTGCATCGGGAAAGACACCCACGTTTCCGCTTTTGAGGTGCGTACATCCCTTCACCTCCATGTAACACAAAGTATCCTCCTTTTTGAGCAAAAAATCTATTTTCAGCGACCCGACCTTCACTTCACGTTTCAGAATCTCATATCCCGAAAGTTCGGGTACCAACTCGTAATCTACAATTTTCTCTGCGATATCCCCGTGCATATGAGTGTCTACCAGTATCCAAGATCCTCTGGGTTTCACCGCTATCATATCAAAACGCGATTTTCTTCCAGGGCGAGTGACAGTTTTTAGGAGTGCAGGTGCACCGGGTATCAAAACATCAGATAACCTTCCGGAATTCCCGATATGAGCGGTTACAATCTCGTCTCCAACTTGTACTTCTGCCATGAACCTGCTTATTCTACGTCTAAACACAGCATCGACCAACGGTTGTTTTACCTCGAACAGTATCACGTTACCACCACGTTATCTTAAACTAGAAGCGCTGGGGCCATTTGCCTAATATTCTCCGCGATTACTATCTCGCACACCGTCATTACGATGTTAATATCTTTGGAGTTTCTAGGAAACAGCGGTTGCACCTCCCTCACGGCGCCCGTCTTATGGTTTATTACTAAGACGCCTATACCCATTCTTCCTAGCGCTTCGGTCGTTTCCTTATCGATGTCATATGGAAACGCCGCGTAAAGTTTATTACAGCACGTCGTGCACTGCTGTAATTTTTGTACCATTTTATTCAGGTTTCTATAATCACAACATACGAAAATGACTTCCTTTGCTGGTACTCTATAGTCCTTAATCCTCCAGAGCGTTCTCCCATTTTTATTAATGCGTTCTATCCATCCACTATCGGTTTTCTGCGATAAAATTTTAGAAATCACCTCCGCATCCATGCCCGCCTTTCTTGCGAGATCCTCTGTGGTATGGAACTGTCCATCCATCAGATGACGTAAAATTCCAATAGGTGGTACTCCATGTTTTAATCTTCTTTTTAGTTCACGGACAATAGGGCAGATTGCAACGACATCCATTTTAAGGTTTTTCCCCGGTAGTTCCACGCCCCTTAATGTCAGATATCCTTAAGCATTGAACCACGCTGCAATTATTAGGGACAGCGAATATTTATTCATCAAAACTCATCACTTCGGCATTATTACGGTTATTGCTCCCTTAGGACAGGCTTTCACACACCTCATACAGCCGTTGCAGAGAATTCTATAAGAAGTGACAATAACATACCCTTCCGGTGGTTTATAAAACTCCGGCACTTTCTCATCCTTACAGTTTCCATACTCATTTTTGAGAGGTCGGTGACTATGACAAGAACATCAACATCATGACTTGTTCTGCGAATTGGATGTTCTAAGTCAGCTTCCATGTCCATAATTATGAGATCGTAGTACCTTGTCAGTGCGTTAAGCGAAAACCTTAGAGCGGCATTTATTGGACAAAAGCACCCCTCTCTTTCAATCATACCCATAATCAACAAGTCAAAACCCTTACCAGTAATAATGGCGTCGATTAGTTCCATCTCCAACAATAACGGTTCATCAGATGGGGTAAATCTCGGAGTTTTGAATCTAAGATGTCCGCGAGCGTCTTTTCTGCCGGGAGGCATAGCATGTGTGCAAGTGTAGAGGCCGAATCTGCGTCGATGATCAATATACTGGCATCATTCTTCATCTTTAAAATAGACCTTAGCATAAGTGTCGCGATTGTGGACTTTCCGACCCCTCCTTTTCCCGATATTGATATTACTTTGCAATCTCTCCGCATGCCCGACCCTATGGAGGTTATTGATGAATTGATGAAAGGTTCCCAGATTTCCAGTATTAAATCTCACATAAATAATTATGGCTTGTTCTCGGCATACCAATATTATAGTAGTTCAAATTGAGTAGATGAAATGATCTTAAGCGCATGATAAGGAATCGGCCAGCTGAGGACCTTCTTATCCCGAAGTTTAAAAAGTTTATGTGGAGAACGGAGGTTGGTGATGATAAACAGTTCTTTAGTCCAATTTTCCATTACTTCTATAATGCTCATAGGGCACTCGTCTGCTGCTGTCCTGACGCATTGCTCAAGGGTTTCATCGACCATACCGGTTGACGAATCACCGCCGTCTCTGAATTGTTCAACAATTTGGGATTTTTCATCATCGGGAGATAGTTCGAATACTTCAGAACATACGCTCTCACAATTTCCACAGATTACACGGTTCTTCCTATCTATCGTGATTCTTAATTTTGTCATCAAGATCACCACTCATGTGTTCGCCCTTATATGAAGTAGTATGCTGCTTAATACCTGATGCCAGAAGCGTTAGCGTTTTAGAGAGGTTTTTCACGTGTCAAGGGCGATTTTTCACTTGGCCCTACCATGTAAAGAGCATAAAGGAGGTTTGAAGCATGGACGTCTTTGAAGCTATTAAGGAGCGAAGATCTATAAGAAAGTACAAGAAGGAACCAATAAGCGATGATCTAGTGCTTAAAGTTATCGAGGCGGCGATATGGGCGCCAAGCAGCAAGAACCGCCAGCCATGGGAGTTTATAATTATAAGAAATGAAGACACTAAGAGAAAACTCGCCGAGCTGGCACCGTTTGGGTGGTTTATTGCTGAGGCGCCAGTCGTAATAGCAGTAGTTACTGACCCTAGGAAATCGCCCGCGTTTCACATGGTTGATGGAGCATGTGCTGTTCAAAACTTGCTTCTGGCGGCTCACGCACTGGGGCTAGGAACTTGCTGGATTGGGACAATGGACAGGGAGCGAGCAAAAGAAATTTTGGGGATCCCTAAAGATTTACATCTGCTTACAGTTATCCCGCTCGGATATCCGGACGAAAGGCCAAAGGCTCCTCACAGAAAGCCTCTGGAAAGTGTTGTGCATTACGAACGATATGGACAAAGACCATCAAAGAACCGTTCATAAATTCTTTGTGCTACATTCGCGATATTCCGGTTATGAGTTGATATAATGCGGATTCGGAAGGTTCGGGAAGTTTTACGAGTTTTGCCGATGCTGCTTCCACAATTTCGTTGATGTATCTGGGAATCCCCATGATGTCCATTTGAGGAGGTGAGGTATCAACAACTACAGTGATAGCCCCTAATTCTTTTAATCGTCTGGAAAGGGTCATTATTTCCCACTTGATGCTACTGCCAATGCCTAATGGGACATTTGCCTTGCCATCGGTTATTATGATTACTATGGGCCTCAGATCGTACTTTCTGCTCTCCAATTCTATGACCTCTATCGCCTTCGCAATCCCAGCGGAAAGGGGAGTTTTTCCGCCAGTTGGTAACTCCTTTAGAATTTCAGCGGCCAGTTCTAGGTTGTCTGTTGGCGGTAAGAGCACTTGTGCGTCGGTTCCGTGGAATTCTATGAAGCAAACCTTGTCCCTATGGATATATGCATCTCTCAGTATTGCCATTGCCGCACCCTTTGCTGCCTCCATCCTCCGAAGAGCAGCCATGGACCCACTTGCGTCTACGACTAAAAGTATCAGCGAACGAAGTTTTTGCCGTCTGATTTTCTCTCTTATGTCCTCATCCTCGATGATTACAGCAACGTCATTACGATATTTGCGCCTTTCGGGACTTTTTAGCGCGGCGGCTCTTATCGTGGCATCTATTGCTATATCGTCAACATCCCCATTCCTTGGAATTGTGTAAGACACGTATACACCTCGCTTGCCGTTCCCCTTAGCTTTTAATCTTCTTCCTGTACGCCTGACACGGGGCCCCGAGCACAGAGGTGTGTTGCCTGGGAGGATTATCGTCGGTTCACTTCCAATGTCAAATACGATAAAATTTCGATCATTATTGGAATTTCTCTTAGTCTTTTCATCCTGGTCGTCATTGTTGCTATCAAAATCCTTTCTTGATCTTAGCTTTTTAGAGCCAAAGACTTCCTCAGAAACCTTTTCTATATCCTCTTGCCTTATTTGCGGTCTTTCAAACGGTCGTTTTCTTAATCTGTGAGGAAGAGCAAGTTCCAAGGCTTCAATGATATCCTCCTCGCGCACATTTTTCCTTCCATCGAAAGCAGCTATAGTTTTTGCTGTTCTTGTAACTGTTATCTCGGCTCTGTGGCTTGCAACTTCGAGTTTTATACAGATTTCTGCGATTGCTAGGAGGAGATCTTCACTTATCTCAACATTTTTCAGAAGTTCGCGCGCTCTTTCTATTTTATCTCTCAGATCTCTCTGTTTATGCTCATACTTCTTCAGGAAGCTTAAAGGATCGTTTTCGAACTCTTCGACCCTTCTTATGATTTCTACTCTAAGTCGGGGGTCCCTTATTTCCTCTACTTCTACCTGTAGTCCGAATCTGTCAAGGAGTTGTGGACGGAGTTCGCCCTCTTCGGGATTCATTGTTCCGATGAGAATGAACTTCGCCGGATGGGCGACCGATATTCCTTCACGCTCTACGACATTGACCCCGCTTGCCGCGGCATCTAGGAGTATATCTGCAACGTAGTCGTCTAGAAGATTTACTTCATCAATATAAAGGATACCTCGATTTGCTTCGGCGAGGAGCCCCGGTTCTAAAGCCTTTATTCCCTCTTTAATTGCTCTCTTTATATCCAGTGATCCTACAACTCTGTCCGCCGTGGCATTTAATGGCAAGTTCACAATTCTTACCTTTCTCTTCACCGCGGGTAGCTGCTCACTCCGCTCATACTTTTCGTAGCAGATATCACACATCTCGGCGGGATCGAACGGATTACAGTTGAACGGACATCCTTCAACAACATATATTTCGGGTAAGAGGTCGGCAAGCGCTCTTACAGCGGTCGATTTTGCGGTTCCTTTCTGACCCCTTATCAGGACTCCTCCTATTCTTGGGTTTATTGCATTGAGAATGAGCGCTTTCTTCATCTTTTCCTGTCCAACTATCGCGGTGAACGGAAATACGAAACGCCTGACGTGGTGGGGCATCGCGGCTCCCGTGATCTTTTTCCTCTCATCGGGGTAATAAAAAGTGATATATAAGTGTTACCGGATGGTGTAAGAGCAGGCAGGTGTTGCTAAATGGTAAAGGTTGTGATGATAGGGTATCAGTTTCGGCCCGCGCTTTTGGAAGCCGTTAAAAAAGTTAATAAAATAACTGGTGGAAAACTGGACTTTTCGTTCTTCAACGCATATGATATCGAGACTGGGGCGTTTTCTTCTGATAAGGTGGTCAACGAGTTGCTATCCGCCGATATAGTGTTAATTGACGTTAGAGGCGGAGATAGGACCAGCAAATTGCTAGTTGAAACATTGAAAAATTCCAAAGACAAAACGATAATAACTCTAGTTGGTGGCTCGCCTGAGCTGATAAGATTGACTAGGATGGGAAGTTTTTCTCTCGACAGGTTTATGTCTTTACGAGAAAAGCCCATTCTCAGGAAAATATTCGGAAGAGGAGAGATAGATTACGGCAAAATAGTTAAAATGAGGGAGAGGTTTGAGAAATTAGGTTCTAAGATTCCTATAGGTATCTTTAGGCATGCTCGAAACTTCGCATTTGTATTGAAGTGCCATGAGCATCCCTCAGAAGAAAACTACGTTGCGATGCTGCTGTTATTGTTAAAGGAGTATGGCAAAGTGAAGATAGATGTTGAGATACCGGAGCCAAAAGTTATGCCGCCTATGGGGATAGAGGACTTCCACACTGGCCAAATATACGATTCAACAGAAGAGTACCTCAAGCAGTACAGACATGGGAATAGACCTCTTGTCGGGATATTGTTTTATGGAGGGCACCACTATGATCAATCTCTACCCGCCGCTAAGCTCCTCGCCGAGGAGATTGAGCGCCTTGGACTTGGAGTAATACCAGTCTTTTGTGAGGATCTGAGGTATTATCTTGCGATCGAGAAGTACTTTCTGAGAAATGGCAGACCCGTTATCGATGCTTTAGTTGATCTGCTTTGGTTCAGGTTCGCGGGAGGCCCTGTAGGTGGGGATCACAGATTTACATTTGATGTGCTGACAAAGTTGAATGTGCCCGTTCTTCACGGGATTCATTTATCATCGGTAACTGCAGAGAAATGGAAAGAGTCCCGCGCAGGGGTTCCTCCAATAGAGATGGTAACGTCGGTAATTTTGCCCGAATTGGATGGGCGAATAGAACCACATGTTACACATGCTCCCGTTCATTTTAAGAAGGAGGGAGTTGTTCTTGAGGAGTACATAGCAATAGAGGACAGAATTAGGAAATTGGCACGAAGAGTTCTAAAATGGGTTCACTTAAAGAGAAAGCCGAACAAGGATAAGAAAATTGCCATAATAATATTCAATTATCCGCCCGGCGAGGAAAACCTCGGAAAGGTTGCATATCTCGACGTGTTTGCCAGCATATCCAAACTGCTCTCTTCGATGAGAGAGCATGGGTACTTTATTGATAAGATTCCAAGTGCAGACGAATTAAAGGAGTTGATGTTGAGAAGCGGAGCAGTAAATTCCGGAGAATGGGTCCAGACAGCTGATGCGCTCCGAAGATTGCCTAAAGTGGATAAGCAAAAATACATAAAGTGGTTTAATGAATTGCCCGAGAATGTACGAAAAAGAGTTCTAGAGGCATGGGGAGAGCCTCCAGGTAAGATAATGGTGTTCCAAGACACGATAATAATTCCGGGGATCATTTTAGGAAATGTGTTCATAGGAGTACAACCTTCGAGAGGTGTACACGAGGACCCCTCAAAAATATACCACAGTCGAGATCTGCCGCCGCATCATCAGTATATTGCGTTTTATAAATGGTTAGAGAAGGAGTTTCGAGCAGATGCGGTCGTACATTTCGGCACTCATGGGACCTTAGAGTTTTTGCCGGGGAAGGATGCAGGGCTATCTGAAGAGTGTTTTCCGGATTTGCTACTAGGGGACCTACCGAACATTTACATCTACCATGTCGTCAATTCGTCGGAGGCTGCCATTGCAAAGCATAGGAGTTATGCGGTCATTATAGGACATAGTAGTCCTCCAGTTATGGTGAGTGGCTCTCATGATTTCATTTTGGAACTGGAAAGGCTTCTTAACCAATATCATGACACATTACAATACGATAAGGAGAAGGCTGCAACGATTGCGAAAAAGATCATCGATGTGGGAAGAAAATACGGTTTAGGAGATAGCATTGACAAAATTCATGACAGAATTTACGAGTATAAAAGAGCATTGGTGCCGAAAGGACTACATGTGCTTGGCGAGACGCCTTCCGAGGACGATCTCTTGGATTATCTGACTTATGTTGCAAGATACGATAGAGGGACCATTAAGAGCCTCCATAGGATAATTGCTGAGTCCATGGGCTTTAATTACTATGATTTGCTTGAAAAGCCCTCTCTGATGACACCTGATGGAAGGAGATATTCTGACATTTTGGATGCTATCGAAAAAGTCGTTCGTAACATTATCAAGATGTACGTCTTTGAGCAGAGATCGTTAAACGATCTCATTAAGAGTTTTAAACTTGGAAGAGTCGATAAAAACGAGATGAGGACATCATTGGAGTACGCCAAATCAGTAAAGGAAAGAGTATTAGAGTCATCTGAAATTGAAGGCGTACTGCGCGCATTAAATGGAGAATACATCCTTCCGGGACCCGGTGGGGATCCTATACGATCGCCTGAGGTCTTTCCAACCGGGCGCAATGTATTCCAGCTTGACCCCACGAATATACCAACGGAAGTGGCAATGGAGCGCGGTGCGCGAATTGCGGAGGAGTACATTAGGAGGTATTATGAGAAGTATGGCCGTTATCCTAAGGTTGTTAGTGTTGTGCTTTGGGGCTTTGAGACAATGAAGACGGGAGGGGAGACCGTTGCCGCCATTTTCAGGTTATTGGGAGTGAGGCCTATCTGGAAGTCGATATACATCCGTGACTTGGAAGTAATACCATTAGAGGAATTGGGAAGACCTCGAATAGACGTTCTTGTCACCATTTGTGGAATTTTCAGGGACACGTTTTACAACATAGTTGAACTTCTTGATAGAGCGTTCAAATTAGTTGCAAGCTTGGATGAGCCTCCGGAGTTAAATTACGTAAAGGCCCACACGCTCGAGGATAAGAAATTGGGAGAGGATGCGATAATTAGGATATTCGGCCCACCTGAGGGCGAATATGCAACTACGCTGACCACACTCATTGAAAGCGGGTCTTGGAGGAGCGAGGCGGATCTTGTGAATGCATATATGGAAAGTATGAGATTCGGGTACGGGGAATACATCAGAGGGAAAGACGCAAATGATGTTTTCAATAAACTTATCTCTAGAGTGGACCTAGTTGCGCAGATTCGAGACAGCATCGATTACGAAATTACCGACCTCGACCACTATTATGAGTTCTTAGGCGGATTGACGAAGAGCGTTGAGAAGGTAAGAGGTGAGAAACCCCTAGTTCTAGTTGCGGATAGTACGAGAGAAAGAGTGAAAGTTGAGCATGTCGACGAGGCAATAAGGAGGGGCGTAGCCACGCGGCTTCTAAATCCGCGTTGGCTAGATGAAATGCTCAAACATGGCTTTAATGGGTCAACAAAGATTGCAGATAGGGTGGAATACCTACTGGGACTTGCAGCGACGGTAGGTGGCGTTCAGGACTGGATGTGGGATAAGGTTGCCGAGAGAATAGTCTTTGATCGAGAAGTTTCCGACAGGATAAAGAGGGAAAATCCGTGGGCGTTTCAGAAGATAGTCGGAAGATTATTAGAGGCTCATTCAAGGGGTTATTGGAGAGCATCAAGTGAAACAATAGAGAAATTGAGGAAGAGATACCAAGAAATTGAGGCATTATTAGAGGATAAGTTTTCCTAACTTTTTATCTTCAGCATGGATATGTTCTTACTCGATCCCGAACTGGGATAGCATCCTTTTAATTGATCTTCCCGCACTCACTATGATAGCACAGGAAATTATTGCGTTTACGATTATTGATATCGTCACTGCCACGAATATTGCCAGCCAAACCACTACTATGTTTAGGAGTACGGGGTGTAGAGTCATTCCCATAAGGCCAGAGTATTTTGCTGCTATTTGCAGAAATTTTTCCTTTGCCGCCTCATCGAAACCGTAGGATGCCGCAAGTCCGATGTAAAGCGCTATCATACCAGACGTGAATATGTATCTGCTCAACTGTCCCAAAGTTGCGCATATTGCGAGTTTCACATTATCAGGGAGCTTCGATTGCTTGACAATGCGTGACCTTTTAAGTGAGTATATGAACGCCGCCATCATCGCATCTCCTATGCCCGCGGGCATCTCTATAAAGGCCTGCCCGGTCCATATGGAAGCGCCTATTCCCTTGATGATGCCAGTTAACATTCCCACTGACAATGGACAGAACACGGCTGCCAGCGTAACGGGTGTTGACCCCAAGTTGGGGTTTCCGAAGGGTAACGGGACAAAGACTCTCGTGAAAAGTATGGCAAGTGCTCCAAAGATCGCAGCCAGAGATACTTTTATTACCAAAAGGCTGCGTTCATCACCAGCATTCATGGTACTCCCTCTCAAAGTGACTGGGAAGTTGCTTTTAACGATTACTAACAAACAGTTGAGAGAGTATCGAAAGTATGTAACCCCTTAAAAGAAACAATTTATTGGTGCATTCCAAAAATGGAACAATGATTTTTAATGAAGTTTCCTCTTTCAACAGATGATGAGGTGAAGATACGAAGAATACTCAAAGTGTGGGATCCAGAAGTGCTACATCCACCAGTACTGCGTAAATGTTCCGAGATTTCTGGCATAGTGTCGTTAGAGCATGTAGAATTGTCAATATTGCAAGCTGATACTCTTGTTGTAATTTCAGGTTCAAGACGCTAGTTTTATGGAAGAGAGACTCTTGCGTTCAATCATATTTGCCGTATGATTTCCAAAGGTTTTCGACAGATATGAATTTAAATGCTCAAATAGAAAACGTCGAGGCTCTCCATAACATTATTCCCGAGGTAAACCAAAAACTCGAGGATAATGGATGTGCATTTAAGGTGAGAAAGATACCATATGGCTTTTTGGTTCCACGAAGATATGATCCCGTTTCTGGGGTTATGGAGGTTGTTAGACCCATGCCTACGAGGATAGGAAGATTTTTGGCATTTTACACTCAATGACGGAAATGTAGAGGTATCTAGTAACCTTGTATAAGGTACAGATAATTTCACACCATCTAACCGAGCGACTATTTAATTATCCATTTATAGCCGAAGAGTATTTCTTAACGTCTGTAGATGTAGAAACAGTATTAGACACCGTATGAAAACATGGTGGTTTTTGTGGTTTACGACAATAAAACGTCTGTTTATGATGTTAATAGATCAAGAGAAAAGTTCTACAAACCCCTCGCTGTCACATCCGCCCTGATATTCCTTGCCATTTTCCTCTTGGGAATAGCGATAGGTGTCCAGCGCGCGATACTTTCAATATACGCCAGTGAATTCGTATCCATAGGACTCCAAATAGGGATTATAATAGCACTATTTGCAGCATTTGAAGCAATTATTGGACTGCCTAGTGGGATTTTAACAGATTTTATGGGAAGAAAGAGTGTGTTTGTTATTGGAAGTTTGCTTTCAGCGATCGGATCTTTTGTTATCGCGGTTTCTACATCCTATTTTCAGCTCTTATTCGGAAGTATACTTTTGGGAACTGGTGCTGGAATGTCTCTTGTGGCTGCAATGACCGCATTAGGAGACATTGCTGGGACGGAGGAAAAAGGAGAGTCAATAGGGAAAATGGAGTTCTCGGTGTATATAGGGTTAGGAATAGGGGCCATATCTGCCGGCTTTATTTCGCAACAGTTCTCAATAAGAGTTGCATTATACTTCGCAGCGATAACGTCTCTATTTTTTCTTGTTGTCTCGCTCACTATGAGGGAAACGAGGGGCTTCGGAGGGCACTCAAGAAGATCGCAGATCGCCTCATTCTCGTCCAGAATACTAAAAAATAGAAGGTTGATGACAGTATATGCAATCGGACATCTTGCAAAGTTCGGAGACGGGTTCATGTGGGCATTCTTACCTATTTTTCTTCACAATTTCTTAGGTCTATCACTTTTTGAGATAGGGATCGTAGCGGGGAGTTTGACACTTGCATGGGCATTAATGATGCCCATTGGTGGAAAGATTGCAGATGCGATTGGTAGAAAGATCCCATGTATGTTAGGGCTTCTGATTAATGCCATTTCTCTAATAGCCGTAGCATTCTCGCCACCGAGCCTTCCGTTTGTTCTCATTGCAGTTGTGAGTACGGGACTAGGAATGGGGCTCTATTACCCTGTGTTGCCCGTAATTTCGATGGATGTCGCTGCACCTCACTACCGGGGTGCAGCTCTCGGCCTATATAGGTCATTTAGAGATATGGGATGGTTATTGGGACCATTAATACTCGGATTCCTGATAGATTTCTGGGGAATTTACGACCCCGCTGGATTTAGGGCGAGCCTTTTACTGATATCCGTATCTTTAATTGTGGGAATGATTGCCTTCTCATTGAGAGTTAAAGAGACGAGGCCTGGGTGGCCAACCTTTTCCCTATCGGTGAATCACATCCTCACAGTGGAGAAGGTCGCTGAGAAAGTGGAGTCCGCGGTTACGTTCTTTGCCCAATGCGATATGCATTCTATGATTGAAGAAATTGCCTCCGCAAAGAAAATGGAGGAAACTGCCGATATGATAAAGAGAGAAATCATGAGAAGGCTGTCTGAGAGCGTTTTGGAGCCACCAGACCGCGGCGACTTCGTTAATCTAACCGATGTTGTAGATAGAATTGCCGGATACCTGATAGGGGGAAGCAGAAGACTTACCCTTGTAGATCCATACGCTGTACCTCCCGAAATAAAGGAGGATTTCGTAAGTTTCGCCAGTGGCGTGAGGAGGATATGCAGGCTCGTCAGAGATGCCTTTATAGCGCTAAGGGAAAACCCAGAGGTCACCCTTGATATTGTGAAAGATATCGAAGAAACTGAGCGGAACCTTGACGACCTCCATCATTCTCTTTTGAGGAAAATGAGAATCCTGAGCGACGTTATGAAAATATCAGAGTACTTGATGGTGTGGGAGTTCGTTGAATCTATGGAGATGAGTGCGGACATGGCTGAGGAGGCGGGTGATCTCATTCGTATGATCGCAGTGAAACATTTTATGTGATCATAGCGGAAGGATTCGTGACCCTGTTAGACCATAAAATATCAAATCTACTCCGAATATCACCAATACAGCGACTATTATTCCGAGTAGCACCTTGTATCCTTTAGATTTGAGAATCTCCCTACCTTTAAACGAGGCGTGAGCCACCGCCATGAGGAAGGCATAGTCCATCCATACATGAAATATGTACATCAGAACAACGCCATACATGCCCGTATAGGTGTATGCCTCTATCACAAGTGATCCTCCCACGAAAATCCACCACACTATGAAATGTGGATTGAATGCGGACAAAAGCACCCCTACCGCAAGTGGCGATTCTATTTTTATCCCCATACTTCCGCTTTCCGATATCTCTGGCGCAAAAATGTCCCTACCCATAAGATACGCCAGGAGGAGAAGAATACCACCGCCGGCAAGGCTTACTACAGTCCTAACATAGAGAACATTCATGAAGGAAATCAAACCTAATGCTATGAGTAACGTGAGCGGAAATTCGACAATTGTGTGACCAACGCTTACCATGAAGCCGGATTTCCACCCGTCCTTCGTGCCAACACCTATTGTTGACGCAGTCAATGGGCCAGGAGAAAGCGCACCCGAAGACGTTATTGCGATAACTTTTACTATAAAGCCTGCTGGTAGCACTCTCATCTCCTCGACTAATTTGATCATAAGAAAAATAGGTTTAGGTTTAAAAAGTTAATTTGCAGGATCTGGCAAATCTCTGTTTTATTCTCCCTTGAATTTGGGTTTTCGCTTCGATAAAAACGCCGAAACTCCTTCCATGAAGTCCTTCGTTGAGAATAACAGGCTGAACAGACCCATTTCCAGTAATCCTCCGATGGATAATGGTACCTGTGAGCCAAAGGTGGTAGCATATTTTGCCATCTTCAGCGCAATCGGAGGATATTCAGCAAGTCTTGAAGCAAATGATCTGACCTCTTCTTCAAATTTGTCTGCTGGTACAACCTTATTTACAAGTCCTATCTTCTGCGCCTCGTCTGCCGGGATCCTATCTCCTAGCATTACAATCTCTTTTGCCTTCCCGAGACCTACTAATCTGACAAGTCTCTGAGTTCCACCTGCGCCCGGTATTAGGCCTAAAAGTATTTCTGGTTGACCTATCTGCGCCCTATCACTCGCAATTCTGAAATCACATGCTATTGCTATTTCGCAACCTCCTCCTAACGCAAATCCATTTATTGCTGCAATCACGGGCTTCGGAAATCTCTCTATTTTATCAAGTACCATATGTAGCTTCATAACAAAGTCTATAACCGTTGCAGGTGTCGCGCCAACGAATGATGTTACATCTGCTCCCGCACAGAAGGCTCTATCACCAGCACCAGTTATTATTAGTACTCTTACCTCCTTATCTCCCCATAGAGCATCAAGCGCCTTGTCAAGCTCTTCTACCATCTCAGGAGATATAGCATTGAGTCTTTGCGGTCTATTGAGAATTATCCATGCAAGGGGCGGTTCTTTTCTTAATATTATTGTTTTAAACGCTAACTCCTCTTTCTTGTACTCATAAAATCCCTTACCGGCCTTCACACCGGTTTCTCCCTTGTTTACCATTTCTACAAGAAGCGAGTCCGGCTCATAGTAGTCTTTAAACTCGGGATATTTCTTTTGCTTCTCTCTAAGCACCTCTACTACTTTATCTATGCCCCATTCGTCGGCCATTTCGAGCAGACCTTTAGGATATCCGAGACCAAGTTTCACCGCCTTATCTATATCTTCTACGGATGCCACGTCATTCCTTATCATCCAAGCCGCCGCGTTTATGGCTGGTGCAAATATCTGTATCGGGTCTATCTTTTCACCTGCTTCCTTTGGAATTACCGGCCTCTCCCACTTCTCCCCCTTATACTCATAGAAGCCCCTACCACTCTTCTGCCCGTACCATCCCTTCTTGTAGTACTCCTCGAAAACCGGACATATAGGTGTGGCTCTCGGATCTCTTTCTCTTACGGCAAGACTCGCCTTGTAAATCGTGTCTATCCCGCTGAAGTCTGCCAATTCAAAAATTCCCATAGGCAGTCCAACTTTGTAAATGACCGCGGAATCTATTTCGACAACACTGGCCTCTCCTCTGTGAACCATCCAAGCGGCTTCCTGTAGTATCGGCCCCAATAGTCTGTTAACAATGAACCCTGGCACATCCTTCTTGCAGATCACAACCTCCTTACCGAATTTTTTCGCCAAATCGACCGTTACCTTCGTGGTTTCATCACTTGTCTTGTCCCCTCTTATAACCTCGACCAGAGGCATCAGTTGAGGCGGATTGAAATAATGCATGCCAATGACCTTATCTGGACGTTTCGTTGCTTCTGCAATCTCGGTGATAGGCAACGTGCTTGTATTGGTGGCTAATATTGTATGAGGCGGGGTTGCTTCGTCACATGTCTTAAAGACTTGCTTTTTAACATTTATGTCCTCAACTACGGCCTCTATTACGAAGTCCACGTCTTTTACGGCCTCCTTCAGATCCAAGAACGTTTTTATTCTACTAAACGCAGCATCTGCCGCCCCCTTAGAAATACGCCCCTTTTCTACGAACTTGCTCAGGCTCCACTTTATCTTCTCAAGAGCCTTTTCTAAAATCTCCTGTTTTATATCAACAAGGTGAACCTCATACCCTGCCATTGCTGCGATCTGAGCTATTCCGTGTCCCATAATGCCCGCTCCGATCACTGCGATCTTCTTTATATCCTCGACCTTCATCCCACCTTACCCCCTTTACTTCACCCTCCGTATATAGCGCCCGTGCGTAAATAACTTTCTGCTAAAAAAGCTATCCTTATGATTTTCATCATAACGTCCCGCAGATCGCAATATATGGGCATGCATCCACGCATTGTCAATATCAAAAGTTATACCCCGGTTACGTGCAAGATCTTCTCACAAGGTCACAGATCGCCTTTTATATTTGGAGGGGAAATACTTCTTAACGCAATAGTCCGGATGGTGAATTTCATGAAGAATACTACTTTTAATGTAATAATAGTCGGAGATATGCTTGTTGAATTGACTTCTGCCGCCCTATTAGCATATTCAGGAAAGAAAGTGCTGGTGCTCGAAAGAGAGGATAGAGTTGAAGGAGGAGCAAATTCTTTTAGGGGGTGAGGAGATAGGAACCGATATTTTTTCGAAAATTCCTAGGAAGGATGGCAGGAGAGTATATTGTTCGTAGTGACCCCGATCTTGACGAAATAGAAAGTCAATTGAAAGGGTATATTATCGATCTAGGATTCCACGAATATGTATGCTCGGAAAAAACAAATACTCAAAAATAAGGGCTGCATTTGTGTTCCATTTTTAGTTCCAGAAGGGAGGCTGTTTCATAATTTTACAAATGTAAAGGGGAGAGTCTATAGGGGCGGCTCGCAGCACTATGCGCAATAAAGGTACTCCTCAACATAACCTTCAAAAGAACCGCGGAGCTCGCACCACTCATCGTGGGCGCATCCCCAGCCCCGCAACCATCCACAAGGCCTGGGTGAAGCTAAAGGAATGGGCAATGGAGGTCGCAGCAAAGGCCACGGGAAGCCCCGACCTCCCGGTCGCAGACTCAACCGGAATCCCCACCGCCGAAAAGGCCTCCACTTCAAGGTCCACTTCCTATACGACGTACGTTTCGACCTCGTAATGGCGGCGACCGCAACACCCGGCCCCACCGCAGACTACCAGGGCTACCGGAAACTCCTGCACTCGGTCCCCGAAAAATCCGTCGTGCTCGCAGACTCGGCGTACTTCGGAAGGAGCAACTTCGAAAAAACACTGGAGAGGGATGCACTCCTCCTCGCAAAACCCAGAAGGCCGCCCCGCCGGGGAAGGCGGTGGGGCTGAGCTGCAGAGTACGAGGGGTTTTCGAGGCGCTCAGGCACCTCTACCGCCACAGAGGCGAGGGAGGGCGCTTCTGCTCGAGGCTAAAGGCGAGGCTTAGGAGGTCGCTGAGGTACACGCTCGTTGAGAGCGCGGACGCCTTCGTGAAGTGGCTATCACTCGCGATGAATAGAGAGCGGGTCGCCGTTGGGAAGATGGACGCGTGACCCGGAATCCGATGAGGCCCAAAGGGGGCAGAGACGGCTAGCGACGTGCGTACCAGCGACCGATGCCCCGGGCCGATGCCTGGCCGTAAGTGTTTATGATGAAATTATTTATGAAACAGCCTCATATGTCTGAATAAGTTCATATATCGTCCTTCACGTCAAAGAAGTCGAGAAAAATTCCAGTACTTCTGCATATTGCGCCTGAGGCCATACTGACGTAACCTGCGGCATGGAATAAGGGAAATAGCAATAATCCCGTATTATTTTCTGTAAGTTCTATTCTCTTCGCGGATAATTGAGCATTTAAGAGAACTCCCCGATGTGTATACATTACCTCTTTAGGTCTACCAGTAGTTCTACCAGTAAACATCAAAGCAACGATGTCATCTGGATCTGCCTTATAAGATGTGTGATCCATGGATCCACGTGCAATAAACTCTTCAAAGACCATGAAATTCTTCGTACGGTCCTTGTTGGGAACTTTATCTCCATCTACCACGATTACTTTCTCGATGAATGTCAGATCCTTGATTATATTCCTCTACTTGTCCATTCCAGCGGAGAGAACGGATAAATATTGTAAACAGCACCCTTGGTTTGCTGTTTTTGAGAGCGTACCTGAGTTCCCTTGCCTTATATAGGAAGTTCACGGGAATCACGATTCCACCACATTTGTTTATTCCCGTTATAATGATCAGCATTTCCTTCACGTTCGGCATGAACACCGCAACGCTCTTGGCTCTAAGCTACATGTTTTTATGACACGTCCAACGGTACCGCTGTAAAAAATGCGGAAGATAATTCAACGACCTCACAGGAACGCCATTCGCCTGAATAGAACTGCCGCCCAGCGAGGTACTCACCATCGCATACCTCTACTTCAATCTGGGGATGAGACAGCTCGCAATAGCCAGAGAGACGGGAAGAAGCAAAAAGGCCGTCCAGCGCACGGTCAAGCTCTTCGGAAAAGCAATGGAGGCCTGGTTTCGCATCTTTGAAGCTAAAGGGCGAAGTCGAGGCCGATGAGGCGTACATGCCGTTCGGCAATAAGGTCAAGAAGCAAATAAAGCCCAAAAGGCGCGGAGGGGCAGGCGCAGAGGCCGATGCACCGAGCAGAAAAGGCTCTTCTTCGCACTGGTCGAGCGCGGCTCCCGAAAAACTCTCTACCTGGCTGAGAGAAACGCGAACAGCAGGACGTGGCCGCAGTCCTGCTCAGGCGCGTCTAGCCCGGTAGCGTTGTATACACCGACGATTTTCGCGGTTACAGGCGCATAAACTGGCTCGGCTACAAGCATTTCCGTGTCAGACATTCTAGGCGTGTTTACGCGGTCGGGCCCGTGCATGTAAACAATGCCGAGAGCAGGAATTGGCATCTTAGGGCTTTTATGTTTTTAAGCGCGGGGTTAATCTGTCCTGCCAAGATTCTATGCTGCCGCGGCCTCGGCCTTCGTAAGGCTTTATGCCGAGGGCGCGCTACAAGCATGCCATTGGCTACTGGAGGTGGTCCACCGTGTAGCTTAGGGCTAAGAGCGCGCCGCAATTCCATCCTTAGGCTCTATATACTCTGATAGTGCATTACCGACTCCATTGGATAGAAGATACAGTCCTTAAATGTCAGTTCATGTCTCTCCTTTCTTGGCAAAAGCCTCTGCGATATCATACAGAGTTTATTTGGCACTTCTTTTGCGTTAGCATCGACGATCTCAGACAAAAATGGCGATAATGATAATGAACGACTCTGGAGACATACGTTGTGAGAGGCAATATTTTAATTAGTGAGATAGCTCGTCGAAACGTTCTCAAATTACGTCACAAGTCAGAAGTTCGATGAGGTAGATGTCGAACACCTAGGGAATGTTGCGAGGATATCGTTTGAGTTGAAGATCGTATGTTCTGCTACGAATAAATACACATAATCAATTCCACAGATTTTCATGCGCAATGCGTTTGCGAGCGCAATAGGAACATTCTGTGAACGGTTAAAATAAAATCGATATTATAAGGCATAATGCGTAGCGGGTTCGGTGCTAGGCACGAGGGGCCCTGCATTGTGAATTATACTCAAAATAGAAGTGTGATAATTCCAGATAATATTATAATTTATTTAACTTACTCCCTTATAACCGCGGCGTCTGATGCCAGCAGAATCGTGTTGTCAGCGACTGCGATCACGTGGCCTGCCGCTCTTCTCAGGTTATAGAGCAAATTCAGTAATTTTACTATTGGTTCACCCTTGAGGTCACTTTCTGTTATCTTCAGGAGTATTTCATCATACATTCTTCTCACATCGACCATTAATTTCATTGCCTCGACCGCTGAGTGAAAGTCCTTGTTATTGAAAGCCTCGGTTGCCAGTTTGTGCATCTTCAGTATGACTTCAGTCATTCTGCATATCAGACTCATTGTGTCCTCTAATTCTGGTGATGCCTTATCGAAGGGGAATTCTGCTAGGGCTTTTGCACACATTGCTATGTGGTACGCCAATCTTGTGAGATCTCGAGAGGATACCGCATCGAGGATAATCTCTTCCGCGGAGTCTATTCCCATTTCTGCCGAAATTGCGCGGTGCTTTGAAATTATTATGGCTTCTCTCACTATTAATCTGTAAAATCTCAGAGCTTCATCATATCTGTTCGCTATATCTCTTGCGAGTTCCTTGTCACGACTTCTTAAGGCATTTATTAGATCTTCGTGCATAGAGAGAACCAGTGAGAAGAAATTTGCAAGGACGGATCTAAATGGAAGTCTCTTAGGGTCAAGAACCACGTAGAGAGTCAATCTATCGGATAAATCCTCCATGACTTCGACGCCTATGAGGTTGGGCAGTGTTGACTTTATACTACTTTTTAGGTCAGCACCTAAGGTCTTCCTTTTTGATGTTATTATGATTCTATCGACGCCACACATATAGTATCCTTGCATGTGCTTTTCAAGGGCGTGAACATCCGGGTAGTCTTCCACGTAAAGTATTGCAACTGCTCCGCCTATTTTCGGGGTCGGTGGATATATTACGACCGTGCCGGAGTCGTCCATTGTGATAGTGACTCTATCTCCCTTCTTTAACCCCATTTTCTCAGACCATTTCTTTGGCAGGGTTATGATGAAGCTACCCGTGCGCGTCAGTTGTACTTTCCTAGATTCCATATGCATATAAATACCTCCCATTAAAACCGTTTGGGACACAGATTATGGAATAACCTTAATATATTTAATGGATGAATGAGCAATGTATAATATCGTACTATGCGATGCATCTATTCGATCTATACTGTTATTATATAACATCACATAAATTCGAATATTTTCGTGCAAGCACTGCAGAAACAAATACCAAGATACTTCTATGGGGGCATACTATCCCTGTTTTTTTACAACGAGGTCTCAGACTTCTCCACTGAGGAAACGATAATGATATGATATAGGACGTGAATCTGTGGAATAAAAAATAATGTAATTCACGTATACGGAGGGTCTTTATGTTTACAATGAACATAAGAGAATGGGAACGCGCTTATAGGGAGCAAGCAAGAAATCTTGCGACGAAATTTTTTGAGAATTTGAAAAATGAGAAAATTTTGGGTGTTCGTTGTAAACATTGTGGCAAAATTTACATTCCACCATTTTCTGTGTGTTCATGTGGATCTAAAGATTTAGAGGAGGTGTTCGTCTCCGGAGAGGGGTATATAGAGACCTTTACCATTTGTTTTGAGAGAATGGAAGGATACCCGGAGCCTCCATTCATTCTGGCACTAATAAGGCTCGACAATTCAGAGGTTGTATTTCCTCACATTGTGATTGGTGTTGATTTATCCGATATAAACTCCGCAATCAGGATCGTGAGGGTTGGCGCTCGTGTCAGAGCGGTTTTTAAGAAGGAAAGGAAAGGAAGTCTGCTTGATATAGAGGGTTTTAGACTCATAGAGTAAGAGGAGGAATAACTCTTTGAATTTCACATGGGGATCGAGGAGCCATTTACATTATGTTATTACTTGCCATTAAGGCACCTTGCTGGATGTGAGAACTGCCGAGAAGCCCGTCTCACATAATTCTTTTTAGGGATTTTAGGATATACTCTACATGGAGGGGATGTTATGAAGGTGGAAGATATCAAGACAATCGCGGTGCTTGGCGCTGGTGTTATGGGTCACGGAATCGCGCAAGTATGTGCGATGGCGGGATACGAGGTCTATATGAGAGACATCAAACAGGAGTTTCTCGATAATGCCATGCAGAAAATCAAATGGAGTCTTGGAAAGTTTGTCGAGAAAAAGAAAATAACGGAGGATGCTGCTAAGCAGACCTTAGATAGGCTTCACACGACAATTGATTTAAAAGAGGCGGTGTCAAATGCAGACTTCGTGATAGAGGCTGTTCCGGAGAAGCTAGACCTCAAGAAGCAGGTTTTCAAGGAGGTTGACGAGTTATCACCATCGCATGCAATATTAGCAACGAACACGAGTTCCTTACCTATCACTGAAATAGCAGAGGCCACCAAAAGGCCCAATAAAGTTGTAGGTATGCACTTTTTCAACCCGCCTCAAATAATGGCGCTTGTTGAAGTGATAAGGGGAGAGAAGACTGACGATGAGACCGTACAGGTAACTGTGGATCTTGCGAAGAAACTCGGTAAGGAGCCCGTGATTTGTAGCAAGGATGTACCAGGTTTCATCGCAAATAGAGTCATGCTATCTCCGTTGAACTTCGTTGCATGGCTTGTTTCGGAAGGTGTGTATACGAAGGAAGAGGTAGATTCAGCCGCATACTTCAAGAGCGGGCAGAGAATGGGCATTTTCGGATTGCTCGACTTCGTTGGAATAGACACTGCATATTACGTCCTTAAATTCATGGAGGAGAGAGAGCCTCCCTTCAAGGTTGCACCGATTATCGAGGAGAGAGTAAAGGCCGGGGAGTTGGGAGTAAAGACTGGTAAGGGCTTCTATGAATATCCCGATAAGATGTGGAAGGTTCCATCGAGTTGGAAGAAGGAACTAGCGAATAAGTTTAACCCGCTCTGGCCGACTCTTGTTGCAATTAACAGAGCTGCGGAACTCGTGGCATTAGGAATTGCAACACCAGAGGACGTCGACAAGGCTGTAAGGCTAGGATTCAACATACCCATTGGGGTATTACAACTTGCTGATCAGATGGGTATCGACACAGTTGTTAAGAACCTAGAGGATTTAGCACAAAAGTTTGGCCACATTGATGCATTGAAGCAGTTGCTGGAGCCTCACCCATTATTGAAGGAAATGGTGAGCAAGGGCGAGCTTGGTCGCAAGAGCGGCAAAGGTTTCTATACCTACAAGAAATGACAACCGTATTTATCCCGACTGCTTTGCCTTTCTTTTCTTTTGTTCTTCTAAGAATTTCATCACATACTTTATTTGGTCTTCGGCAAGTATGCAGACATTTTGAATGTATGCAGTGTAATCCAGTAAACTTTCCATACTCAGATCAAATGCGCGGTTGAGAATTCTCTTTGCAAGACCGATAGCCTTCAGGCTGCCCTTAAGGAATTCTCGTGCCATGCCCTCCGCAGCTTCCATTAATTTTTCTTCAGAAACAACCATATTCACTAATCCTATTCTTTCCGCCTCGCGAGCATCTATTATTTTTCCCGTAAACACAAGTTCTTTTGCCTTTCCGAGACCAACTATGCGAGGAAGTCTCTGGGCTCCTCCAAGGTCGGGCACAAGACCGAACCTGACCTCGGGAAGTCCCATTTTAGTGCCTTCTGCGGCTATCCTGATATCACATGCGAGAGCAAGTTCTAGCCCTCCACCGAGGGCGTATCCGTGAATTGCGGCAATAGTTGGCATTTCTATTAACTCTAAAAGGTTAAACGCCTCTTGTGCATTTTTTATGAACACTCTAAGTTGCTCCGATGATATTGATGACATTTTCGCGGCAAACGATATATCGATGCCGGAACAAAAGGCGCGACCCGCACCTGTCAGTATTATTACTCCTGGTTCTCCCCTTTCGTAAATGGCCTCTAATACCCTTTTTAGGTCTCTTATTAGCTCGTCATTTATAGCGTTAAGGACTTCAGGCCTGTTTAATATAACCTTCCAAATGTTGTCCCGTTTTTGAGCAATAACGGTTTTTGCTTTTATCTCGGACATGAGATCGACCCCAACATGCCTCTAATAACCGATTTCCTCCGACATCGTATAAGGATTCTGCAAATTTTGAAGTAAAAAGAATGACCGACTGTTATACGATTATTACCAATAACTTGCGTCGATTTGTCGCTAATTTCAGAAATCTTTATTTTTCTAAAACCAGTAACATGGACCATTTAATGATGCGAGTTTCGCGATCAAAAGTTTCACGACGGCTACCTTCACGGTGACAATATTCTCGTTTTTATGCCAGCGGACTTCGATCTCTCTAACTGTTAATAATGCAATCCCCTGATATTACGCGGTTAAAAAAGCGCACCTCCTGCATTTTTATTGAACGGTGATAGAATTGATGAACTTGCTAGTGGAGCGTGCATTGCAAAAGCGGGATGTTCTCCTCCGGAGGATCGAAGAATTTGCGGAGAGAATTGATTCTTTAGATGATACTTGGAGACCTGTTCATATACCTAATGGGAAATTCCCGGCTATGGGAGCAGAAGACGGAAGTTACAATGCGATAGAATACAGAAGTGCACTTCTTTATGGCATTTGCGCTGAAGTTATAGTTTCCGATGAAGGCGGGCTACAAATACTGCGGAGCGGGGATGTTGACATTCTTTACCCTTACAGGTATGTTAGAGATAGACTTCGAATTTATATGTCGATTTTTGAGTTAAAAACAACGTTAAGAGCTTTAAAGCGGCTGTCTCCCTCTATTCTTCTGATTGATGGTTCCATAATAAGTGCAATTATCCGTCCGTTGCCATTTAAGGAAAATCTTACTCCGGATATGAGAGCCTTAGTGGAAAAGAAGTACCTCAGCAGGATAGTTAGGAGTGTGAAGTCCTCGGAAGAAGTAAATGTTTTCTCGAAGGAACTTCTGGACGAGCTTAGGGAGGATTTTGGAAGAATGAGGGGGGAGATTATAGCGTATTTAGAATTTCTTGAAAACCTTGCCGTTCTCCGCGAAGTGCTAAGTGATAAGTATCGCGATAAGATAGTTAGCATTTCTAAAACGTCGCGTAGCACCGAGATGTTTAATTGCAACATTCCGGACATTGCCATTTTAGAGAAGCTTACGAGAGAGGAAGGATATGCGAGAATACCCTACATTGTCAAAATAACTAAAGAGAGAAAAAGATATTTTCCCGTTTTCAGCGAATTCTTCAGGTCACTGGAATTCACGGTGTTTTATGCCAGGTTAAAGGAGCGAGGACAGGTTTTGAAGTTCGAGGTGCCACGAGTTATAGACGATGACGAAATTGTCGAGTTATTAAGTTATTTGAAAACTGTGTCAGTAGATGGGTATCCCTATTTGCTGAAACGGGCGCATAGGGATGTCATAATATCGAACGAGGTTATGGAGCATATTGCAAAGCACATTATTGGGATCCATGAGAGGAAGGGAAGGGAGATCTTATGAACCGACAAGAGGATCGTAACAGCGCGATAATAGGGTCATGTATTGGGGAAGCAACACCGGAGCGCGTGACATTCATATCTAAAGGAGTACCTAAGGTTGGAGAGTATGTTGTACTTGAATATGATGGACGAAAGGTTCTCGGGATGATCGAGGCACTGGTCAGAGGCAGTGTTTCCATAACTGAGGACATCTTAGACCCTAGTGATGTCGAGAGGATAAAGAGAATAGAGGGAGATATTGATCATTACATAAAGGGGACAATAAGAATTCTTGGAGATGTCGATTCGTTGATGATTCCGAGGATTCCTCCGCCACCGGGTACCGAGGTAAAAAGAGCCGATGATGGCGTTTTGCAGAATATTTTTGGCAACAATGGTAGATGTGTGCGACTTGGTGTTCTATTGAATCATCCAAACGTCCCCGTATACGTCGATGTTAATAGTATAATTTCTAGGCATCTTGCAATACTTGCCATAACGGGAGCAGGAAAGTCGAATACTGTTGCTGTACTAGTCGATGGTATTCTAAGGTACGGTGGATGTGTTCTGATATTTGACATGCATTCCGAGTACGTGGATACGAGGTTCAAGCATGGAGATGTAAATCCTATTGAGACGAAGATAAATCCCCTGTACCTCTCCTTCCCGGAACTTTCAAAACTGATGAAGATAGGAGAGAAGGCGTATATTCAGGAAAGATATCTTCGTATGGCGTATAATGAGACGAGAGAGAGGTTCTTAAAGGGAGAAATTTCGGTGACCGAGTTCTTTTCATCTATGAAAAAGACCCTTCAAGAGTATCTCAGGACGGACCAATACAAGAAGGATAAGAACTCAATAATGGGGGTTATAAACAAGCTTGATGAACTCTTAGAAAAGTATGGATTCATACTGAGTTTTTCAGCCCCAGATGTTGTTGATACGTTAAAACTCGGTGCGGCGAACATTGTTGATTTAGGCTGTGTAGACGAGGAAGTTGCCGATGTTGTGGTGAGCCATTTTCTGAGAAGAATATTGCAGGAAAGGAAAAATTATAAGATGCGCGGAGAGGGGCTCCGCTTTCCGATATTGATAGTAATCGAGGAGGCACATATCCTTGCGCCTAAAGATCGCGACACTTATTCTAAGTACTGGATAAGTAGAATAGCCCGTGAGGGGAGGAAGTTCGGGGTTGGGTTGTGCTTAGTTAGTCAAAGGCCAAAGTCTCTGGACGCGAATGCGCTCTCACAGGTCAATAACATGATAATTTTAAGGTTAGTAGAGCCGTCCGATCAGAGGCATGTTCAGGCAGCAAGCGAAATGCTAAGTGACGACCTCCTCGCACAATTGCCTTCACTCAATGTAGGAGAGGCTATTGTCCTCGGATTGATGATAAAAATTCCCGCCCTTGTGAAGATAGATAAGTTTGAGGGGAAAATATCAGGAGGAGATGTCGACGTGGTTGATGAATGGAGAAGACTGCATTTTCAGGAAAAAGATTCGGTTAAAAGGGAGCATGAGGAGTTAAAACAGTTAATGGGGGACTGGTAGTTGATATTTGCACACTTCTCGGATTGTCACTTGGGTTATCGCCAGTATAATGTTGATGAACGTGAAAACGACTTTTATGAGGCGTTTAACGAAGTTGTGGAGAGAATTCTGGAGGAGCATGTGGATTTCGTTATACACTCGGGTGACATGTTCGAGTATAGCAGACCCCCTACTAAGGCACTACTTGTTGTTAAGGAGGCAATGAGGAAATTCCAAGAGCGGGGCATACCCGTTTATGCCGTTCCTGGTAATCACGACATTTCCATGAGGCGCGGAGCCATGCCACCGCATGTTCTCTTTAAGGACTACGGCATGCACTTGATCAGTTTAAAAAACTGCTATTACGAACATGATGATGATGTCCTTATAGCTGGGTGTCCGTATATACCTCGTTTTTACTCCAGAACGCTTGCTGAGCATCTTCAAATACTTGCCAGGATCGCGGAGAAATACAAAAAGAGAATTTTGATACTCCACCAAGCCATTGATAGATACTTGCCATTTGATTATCAGATAAAAGTGAGCGACCTGCCCAAAAACTTTGACTATTACGCGCTTGGTCACGTGCATCTCAGGATAACGGACAGATTTGGGCGTGGTACTCTTGGTTATGCTGGCTCCATAGAGGTATGGAGAGTAGACGAGTGGTACGATTTTAGAAGGAGAGGAAAAGGTTTTTACATCGTGGATATTAGCGGGGATGAGGTGGAAGTTCACAGAATAAACATCGAAAGTGTACGTCCACACCTTATTGAGGAAGTGAATGTAGAGAACATGGACGGGCAACTTGAGGCGTTACTAAGAAAGTTGAGGAGTTTTGAGGGAAAGAAGCCAGTGCTTCATTTACTTGTGAAAGGCAAACATTACAACATTTCCCTTATACATAATAAGATTCTAAGGAAGTTGTCCAACCATGCATTGACGGTCAGAATTAATTATTCCATAGAGGAGGAGAGGACTTCTGAAGTTTTGCGGTCTGACAACATTAACGTGAGAGATCTTCTCGAAAAAGCGATAAAAAGCAAAGAACTCGCGGAACTCGCATACGAACTTTTCTGCTTGCTTTCGCGAGATGAAATCGAGGGCGCGCGAAAGGTGATAGACGACTTTTACAGGAGGGCATCCTTATGATTATCAAAAAGGTCAAGCTTGAGAACTTCATATCGCATGAAAATACAGAGGTAGAATTCGGTCCCGGAATATCGGTATTCGTGGGTGATAATGGCGCTGGAAAGAGCAGCATACTGGACGCAATAAGCTACTGCCTGTTTAAGGAACATAACAGGGGGAGAGTTGAAAATCTGATAAAAGCGGGAAAACAAAGAATGCGCTTGGAGTTAGAATTCATAGCGGGTGGCAGAACGTGGAAGGTTATACGGACGAGAGATAAACGGGGACGGGTTGAAGCTAGACTCTACGAGATAAGGGAAAACGGTCCGATAATAGTCAAATCCGGAGATGAGGCTGTAACAAGGGAGATAGAGAGGATAGTGGGTATAGACAAGAGCGTGTTTTTAAATGCTATTTACGTAAGGCAGGGCGAAATACACGGTCTCCTGCTTAGTACACCTGCCAAGCGAAAAGAAATAATTAGTAAGTTGTTGGGAATCGATGCGCTAGAAAGAGCCTACAAAAACCTCGGCTTGCTTTTAAACACCGAATATAAGGCTAGATTCGAGAAACTTAGGGAAAAAATTTCCAGAAAAGAGGAAATACAAAATAAAATTGTAGAATTAGAGACAACTATTAGCAAAAAGGAAGAACATTTGAAAAATATGATGTCTAGAAGGGAAGATGTAAACGCTGAACTTGAAAAACTTAGGAACTTGCTGGAAGATCTGGATAAGAAGCGTCAAGAATACGTTAATTTGGTCGCAGAGCTGAGGAGTACTTCTAATGAAATTAAAAGAATTTCCACGGAAATTTCGGAGAAGACCAAGGTGTTGGAGGAAATCGTTAAAGCGGAGAATAGAATTTCCGAGATAACTCCTCAAATAGAGAAAATCCAGCTATTAGAGGAACTCATCGAGTTAATCAATGAAATGAACAGGACTACGACGGAGTTATCGTCAGTAAATGAAAAACTTCAAATGGTGGAGAGTCTCTCGAGAAAGGTCAAAATTCACGAGAGAGCATACCGAGAGTACCTTGAAATTGAAAAACTTCTGACGGAAATGAAAATGAAGAGGAAAATGTATGAAGGAGCGGCAAGAGAACGGGAAAGATTGGTCCGAGAGTTGAGAATTATCGAAAGAGAGATGTTCGAGGAGGAACAGTGGCTTAAGAGAAAACTCTCCAGAATCGAGGAAATATTAGGCCAGACGATTGAGAAAGTTGAAGACGTAAAGCAGAAAATTTCAACAGTATCAGCCCAAATAGAGGACCAAATAAAAAGGTGCACACGAGAAATAGAATCTGCCGAAAAAGATCTAATAATGCTTTCCGGGCTCTCCTATAAGTACACTGAGCTCATAGAGGAGCTTAGGCGTGCTGGTGATGCATGTCCATTATGTGGGACGGTTATTGGAAAAGAGGGTATAAATCGACTTATTTCATCATTAGAAGAGAAACTAAATGATATTACGGCCCAGAAATCAAAAATTGAGCATAGAGTTGGTGAGCTCAAGAGGCTTAAGAAAGAGTTGGAGGATAAGCTTAATAAGATTAGAAAAATCGATCTTGATGCGTTATTAAGAACGTATGAAAAAATGAAGGCACTTAGAGAAAGGAAAGAGAATATATTATTCGAAATCAGCAGGTTAGACGAGGAAGTTAGACATCTTAGCGAGATCGACAAGCAAATAATAGGTCTCGAGGAAAAACTTTCGATTCTTAAGGACGGATATCAGGAGTACTTATCCGCGAGCAAAATGCTCGCGGAACTTCCTAGTGCTGATGAAATTCGTGCAAATAAGAAAAAATTGGAGGAGAGGGTGTCTTTAATATCTCAGAGAGTGTCGGATCTATGTCAGATAGCAAATGTAGATCCAGAAGTTGCAGCTGACGAGTTAAAGAAGTTGAAAAGGTTAAAAGAAGAGTACGATAGACTACGCGGCGTTGTAAGCATGAAGGGTGAAATGGAGAGGTCTCTGGAGGTTCTGAAGAGTACCCTCGAAAAGTATCAGAAAAGGTTTTCCGAGATCGAAATGCGCCTGCACAGAATTGGATACAACGAAGAAGAACATAAAAGGATAAAGGATTCGTTTGAAAGCAAAAGAAAGGAGTATGAATTGTTAATGGCAAAAATCAGCGCATTAGAGGCGGAAATAAAGTCTTTAAATTCACAAAAGATCGATTTGCTCGAGAAATTGAAAGATATTGAGAAATGCGAAAAGGAATTAAAAAGAATGGAAAAGCTTATGGATTTATTGAATAAAATAAGAAATGCATTTTCAAAAGATGGAATACAATTGGATATAAGGAGGATGGCACGCCCTCTTATACAGAGATATTTGAGAACTATTTTTAACGAGTTTGGTATGGAATACTCCGATGTGGAAATCAGTGATGATTTTAATGTGAAAGTCTTGGGGCCCAACGGACAGGAAACGATCGATATGATGAGTGGTGGTGAAAAGATCGCTCTAGGAATAGCATTACGTTTAGCTATCGCTAAGGCAATTGCCGGAGAAAGTATGGAAATGTTGCTACTAGATGAACCTACGATCCATCTCGATAGGTACAGGAGGCGTGAACTTATTGAAATACTACGTAAGCTTGCGACAATTCCCCAACTGATCATAGTAACACACGATAAGGAATTAGAGGATGCTGCAGATTACGTGTATGTAGTAAAGAAAGAAAGAGGTTCATCAAAGGTGCTTTCTACACGAGGCGGTGAGACTTTCAGCACTATGCACGACACGACAACTTTTTAGTCATAGGGGGTATGACTAAGTCATAGGGGGTATGACTTGCTATTTGACTTAAACGTCAAGGAAAGGCGTGAAGATTTCTTCAACTACGATAAGGAGTTAGAACTGCTAAAGCGGGCGATGAATGACGATATCACGAGGATGATTGTAATAAAAGGAATAAGAAGGATCGGCAAATCGTCACTGATAAGAGTCGCACTAAATGAACTCAAAATCCCATATGTACTTATAGATGCGCGCTTACTCGGAGTAGCGTCTGTCGAGGATTTATTAAGCGCCCTCGCCACTGCCCTAACTGATGCTATCAAAAAATTCGACTTTTTTAGAAAATTAAGGTCGGTTCTTACGAGGGTCTCTGGAATCGGTGTTGCCGGCCTTTCGGTCATCATAAGCGGGAAGAAGCTTTCTGTTTTTGCTGAGTTTATCAATTTACTTAATGAGTTTGCCGAAAAAGAAACAAAAAGAGTAGTAATGGTCTTTGACGAGGCACAAGATCTTAGAATGATAAGGGGATTTGAAAAGGTTCTTGCGCACGTTTATGATTACTGCAAGAATGTAAAAATAGTAATAGCAGGATCCGAAGTTGGGGTTCTCGACAGATTACTTGGAAAGAATAACCCGAAGGCACCTCTTTATGGTAGGGCGTACTTGGAAATTCCGATGAATAGACTGGACGCAGAATCTTCTAAGGAATTTTTGAGAAGAGGCTTTGAGCAATTAGGCGTAAAAGTTGATGATAAGGACTTAAATGAGGCCGTAGCAAAATTAGACGGAATAATAGGATGGCTGACATTTTACGGTTATTATCGTTATCACTACGGTCATGAGGAGGCGTTGAGAAGAGCCGTCTCAGAAGGGACAAGTATCGTGAGGAGAGAATTGGAAAACTTTTTAAGCATCCGGAGGCAGGCCAGAAGGAGGTATTTAACAATAATAAAATTGTTGAGGGAACCGCTATCATGGAGTGAAATAAAGAGAGGGTTGGAGTTGGAGTTAGGAATGAAGATTCATCAGCAACAGATATCTAGGTACCTAAGAGAACTCGTGGATTATGGGTTTTTAGAAAAACACGGGAATTTGTATAAACTTGCCGATCCGCTACTTTATGAGGCCGTTAAATCGCTGAAATGATAAAAATATGAACGACATTCTTAGGAAATCTGCTCTTTGACGAGACCTTGTCCTTCGGCGATTCCTCTCCTAAAGGCTTCTATGTTGATGGATACAAATCTTGGTGGTATCACATCTTCTATGGCACGCTCTATTGACTCTTTACGCAGGGGTATTTTTCCTATGGAGTATACAACTCCTAGCATGAGAGTATTAAGGACTCTAACCGTGCCGACTTCCTTTGCAAGTTCCGTAAAATCTCGTGCAATAATCTTCGACGAGAATTTTCTCATTTTTTCTAGTATTTCTTCTAGAGAGGGGTACCTTGCCAAACCTAAAGATACAACAGGAGGAATTATCGGGTGTGTGTTCATCAGAACAATGCTCTTACTCGAAACCTTATACGCTGCCCTCAATGCCTCTACTGGTTCCAAACTGATCAGTATGTCCGCACGCCCTTGAGGTATTATTGGACTGTATACCTTATTACCGATGCGAACCTCACAAAATACCGAGCCGCCTCTTTGGGCCATTCCGTGGATTTCCCCAACACGGACTTTCTCACCTTCAAGTACGGCGGCATGCCCAAGTATTCGGGATAGTGTGAGCACACCGGTACCTCCAACTCCCACAATCATTATGTTAAACTCCTCTATCATTTCGCCTCACCGATAGCGTTATGCGGGCAAACTTGAGCGCAAACACCGCATCCGATACATAACTCTTCGACAATTTGAGCATGCTTTCCATTCCACACAATTGCCGGGCATCCAAACCTAGTTATGCAGATTTTACAACCCTTACATGCCTCTGGATCCACCTTATATGGTATTATCTTCTCTCCCTTCTCAAAACGTTCTCTTGTAGCGAGTAGTGCGCACTTTCGTCTGGCAACAATCACCGCAACTTCATCAGCCTCTAATGCCTCCTTAATAGCCCTTATTGTCTCTTCTAAATTATAGGGATCTACAACCTTGACAAACTTAACACCGCATCCCTTTGCCACATCTTCAGCGGCAACAGCTGTACTTTTTTCTCCTAACCCGGTAATCCCGGTACCGGGGTGCGGTTGATGGCCTGTCATAGCAGTCGTTTCATTGTCGGCTATTACCAGAACGAATTTATGTTTATTATAGACAGCATTTATCAAACCTGGAATCCCGGCATGGAAGAACGTCGAATCACCGATTCCAGCCACTATTGCGCTATCTAAGACTTTAGATAGACCGCAAGAAGTTCCGATACTACTTCCCATGCAGAATAGTATATCAGCTGTCTTCAATGGAGGATTCAGTACTAATGTGTAACACCCTATATCGGTCGGATAGACAGCCTTGCCCTTAGTTGCCTCCTTAACAGCATAAAAAATGGCTCTATGAGGACATCCGGGGCATAATATTGGAGGACGAGGGGGTAATATTTCCTTAACTTCCTTTTCATAAACTTCCATGGTGTTTGAATTTCCAGAGTGATGTTTGATGCCAAACGCATTGCAAATCGCATTTAATACCACATCAGGAGATAATTCGTGAAATCTTGGGAGAAGTCCTTCCCTTTTCCCTAAAATTTTTACGTTTAACCCATGTTCGTACGCTAGCATCTTCACTTGTAGTTCCAGGTAAGGTTCTAACTCCTCAACGACGATAACTTTTTCGCACCGCTTGAGGAAGTCTATGACGATCTGTTCAGGAAGGGGATTCGTCATTCCGAGTTTAAGCACATCGACATCTATATTAAGCATATGTAGTGCATCCATGACACAATTAAACGCTGCACCCGAAGTTATAACACCGTATTCGCTAGTTCCTTCACCTTCTATGATCGCATTGAATTCGCATTTCTCAGAAATCTCCTTAGCCTTTTCCATCTTTTCCAGTAACGCTATGTGCAGCCGCCTCGCATGGGCGGGCACCGGAACATATCTTTGAGGATCCTTCTCAAAACTTCCCTTAAGGCTGGGCCTTTGGATAGGGCCTAAGGTTACATCTGCTCTCATATGGCTAATACGCGTGGTTGTTCTTAACAGTACCGGTAGCTTCAACTCCTCGGAAATTCGCAGACCATATAGCACCATATCCTTGGCCTCTTGTGGGTTTGCGGGTTCTAACATCGGGACCCCTGAAAGTAGGGCATAATATCGATTATCTTGCTCATTCTGCGATGACCAACAGGATGGGTCGTCCGCGCTGACAACAATCATTCCTGCGTTCACGCCCACGTACGCTAGTGTCATAAAGGGGTCTGCCGCAACATTTAATCCTACATGTTTCATGGCGGTCATCGCCCTTACTCCAGCGATTGCGGCTGCACCTGCAACCTCCATTGCCACTTTTTCGTTCGTCGAGTATTCCATGTACATACCTATCCTTTTTGCGACGAGTGCGAGAGTATCTGCGATCTCCGAAGCTGGGGTTCCAGGATATGTAGTAAAAACCCCGATACCTCCCTCTATAGCGCCACGGGCTATTGCTTCATTTCCTAGAAGGAGAACACGCGTCCCTGGTGCATCTAGTGATATTATTTCCTCTAGGCTCACTCTCCGTCACCAGAAATATATGGGTCTCTTAGGGATAATAAAGGTCAATTTTTGTTACCCATTATACGCGTCCTGAGTATAGAAAAGTGAACTTCCTCTTTCAATCCCAATATGTATCCGTTAAAAATGGTAAAATGAAAATATTAGAAGTGCAGTTTAATAAGTCTCTGTATCTGAGTAAGTGCATCGCACAAAATGTCAATATCCTCTTCGGTATTGAAGAAATGCAAACAGGCTCTTACCATGTTCTTAACGGGCCTTACAACAACTCTTCTTAGAGAATACAGCGCGGTGACCACGAGAACCGCAGGAATATTCGACGAAAATGTTATGAATCCATTTCTCCTCTCTAAATCTGTCGGACCCTCTATTTTTACTCCCGGGATTTTCCCTAAACTCTCCATAGCATATTCCATTAGCGACATGTTGTACCTTCTGATCTCCGCGACTCCTCCTACCTCCTTTTCTATGTAGTCAAGCGCTGCGCCCAATCCAATTATGCCAATGTAGTTCAAGGTCGTAGTTTCAAACGAATAGGGCGGAAGGTACTCGTCGTCCTCGATAACATTGCCGGTCTCCATCCCAAGTACTATTGGCTCGCCTATCACTAAAGGTTCCAGCAAATCCGCCCGTTTCTCATTAAAGTACAAAAGCCCAACACCCTGAGGTCCACATAACGCCTTATGACCGCAGAAGGCATAAAAATCGCATCTTATTCGTTTTACATCTACTGGGAAATATCCAACCGCCTGGGCGCCATCCAATAAGTACAATATATTGTACTCCTCCGCAATCTTACCTATTTCCTCCGCGGGAATTATAGATCCGTCAATGTAGGATGCATGGCACATCGAAATCAACTTCGTCTTCTCATCTATGGCCTTTTCAACATCAGCAGGATCTACTACGCCATCGCTTCTCGACTTTACGATAATAACTTCAATACCATACTTTTTCTCAAGATGTTTCCAGATCCTCATATTGCTTGGATATTCTTTGTCATTGATTATTACTTTGTCCCCTTTTTCCCACTTTATGGATTTTATAACTAGATTCATGGCTTCCATCGTGCAACGCGTAAAGGCAATTTCTGTGGGCGACGCACCTATCAATCTCGCAATCCGTCCCCTAACGCGCTCCTTTTCCCGCAAAACGTCACATAGGAGATCGTAGGTTGCAGGACCCTTCAAGCTACATTCTTCTAGGTATTCCTCCATTGCCTCGACGACTGGTACGGGCATCGGACCGTAGAATCCCGTATTTAAGTAGACATATTTGCTTGTTAAGGGGAAATCCTCACGGATTCTCTCAACATCCATCTCTTTCATCTCCTGTACAATTGTATACTACTCATACGACCGGCGTTCACATATCAGTTTCGCCATCTTCAATCTTCACATTCCTCGACTGTCCGAGTCTGTTGCACTACCTATGAGGGAGGAATCCTACAATGATAATCCTAATTAGTGTAGGAGAGAGTAAAGATAAGGGGGATCTCATGAAAGATTTGCTCATAAAAACGGTGGAATTCGGCCAGAAACTCGGCGCAACGTACGCGGAGATTAGGTTGCAGGAAATTTACAAGACAGTGATTTCAACCAAGGACGGAAGAGTGGAAGTCGTGACTGAGGGTCTAGAGACCGGAGCCGGGATAAGAGTGCTGGTGGATGGAGCATGGGGATTCTCTACAGTTTCCGGGACAAGTAAGGAGACATTAATGGAGGGTATGGAAAAAGCCGTAAAAATGGCTAGAGCAGCGAGTAAAAGCATTAAGGAGAAAATAGAATTGGCAGATGTAAAGGCCGTAGAGGATAAGGTGAAAGTAAAACCCAAAGTTGACCCACGCGACGTTTCACCTGAGGAGAAGGTCGACTTGCTCTTAAAGTTGGATTCTACACTTTTCAGCATTAGCAATTCGATAAAGAGCTGCACGATAGACTACGCGGACATCATTGGTACGCAGTACTTTGCATCCAGTGACGGAACCTATATAGAACAGGATAAGCTTTACGTTTGGTCGAGAATATTTGCATCAGCAAGGGAAGGGGATATATTTGCAAGTGGACGTGAAGAGTTTGGTTCGACAGCGGGATTTGTAATTTGGAGACAAAATCCACCTGAAGAGGTTGCAAGGAGGCTCGGGGAAAGACTTTTGATGCAGTTAAAGGCAAAGACTCCAAAGGGAGGAGCATTCCCCGTAGTCATGGGACCCAATGTGGTGGGAGTTTTTGCTCACGAGGCTTTTGGGCATCTCGCCGAGGCCGACCTTACATATGCTGGTAGTGTTATTAAGGATCTGATAGGAAAGCAGGTGGCAAGCCCACTGATCACAATAATCGACGATGGAACCCTTGAAGGAGGGTTCGGGTCTTTCCGGTACGATGATGAGGGCGTACCGGCTCAAAAAACGATTCTCGTGAAAGACGGCGTAGTCGTATCATTGATGTTTAACCGAGAATACACTGCTAAGTTTCAGAAAATTGTAGAAGGGCTTCCGGAAGATATCAGAGAAACATTTGAGGTAAAACTTACGGGAAATGCAAGAGCGGAGGACTTTCGGGTACCTCCATTGATAAGGATGCGTAATACGTACATTAAACCCGGGGATTACAGTTTTGAAGAGTTATTAGAGGGCATAAAGTTCGGTTACTATGTCAAGTACTTCAGAGGAGGGCAGGCGAACCTCGATGGGACTTTTCAAGTTGGGATTCAGGAGGCTTATGAAATCGTCAATGGAGAGATAGGAGACCCCGTTAGAAACATGTCAATATCTGGAAATACTCTTGAAACGCTGAAAAAGGTAGATGCTGTCGGAAAAGACTTTGAAGTGGGGGCAGGACGATGTGGAAAGGGACAAACGGCATTCGTTGGCGATGGTGGTCCACATGTGAGAGTGAAGGAATTAATAGTGGGAGGTGAAATGTAATGAGGGACGACTTGATTGATATTGGAGAGTTAGGAGTCTCAGAGGCGTTGAAGAGGGGAGCAACTGAGGTCGAGACGTATATTTCCTGGGGTAGAAGCTTAGGAGTGAAAATAGAGCATGGACAGATATCCTTTTCGACCGTTGGAATAGACAATGGAATAGGGATAAGAGTCGCAGTCGGCAAGAGAGTGGGATTCGCTTATGCAAATTCTCTTTCTCCAGATAAGGTGAAGGAGGTCGCTGAGAGGGCTGTATCGGCAGCAAAAGCTAGTCGAGAGGATAAGGACTGGAGGGGCTTGCCTGAGCCCAGGACCCTCCCTACCGTCGAGGACGTTTTCGATGACAGGATTATTAAGATGGATGTTGACGAGGTTTCCGAGATCGCTAAAAGGATGTTAGACTCGGCGCTTGAATATGATAAGCGCGTAATTCCAATAAACGGTGGGGTTTCGGTTTCCTACGGAACAGTAGCTATTGTTAATAGCAAAGGTATAAGGGTGGAGGAAAAGGGAACCTTAATTTATGCCGGACTTGCAACGATCGCCAGGGATGGCACGAAGGTTTCGCCCGTCTGCTATGAAACTGATCATAGTAGAGTACTAAAAATAGATCCGGAATGGGTGGGTAGGGAGGCTGCAAGACTTGCAGTTGAGGCCCTTAAGACAGAGAAAGTAAGTCCCGGTAGGTACCCCGTGATATTCGATCAGGAGGCGCTTTCAGAGCTATGGGAATACACATTAACAAAAGCCGTTCAAGCGGACTTCGTTCAGAGGGATAGATCGGCGCTGAAGGGGAAATTGGGAGAACAAGTCGCCTCGGAGATTCTCACAATAATAGATGACGGTATAAGGAGAGGAGGTTATAACACTGGAAGCTTCGATGGAGAGGGAGTACCATCACAACGTACGGTTATAATAGAGTCCGGTATTCTTCGCGGCTATCTGTATGATAATTACACAGCAAAAAAGGAGAACAGATCCAGTACGGGTAATGCCGCCCGATCGCCACAGTATGGTCCCGTTGCAGTTGATTATGCATCAACCCCGTCGATCGCTCCAACGAATTTTACTGTGATCGAGGGAGACTTTAAGGTTGATGAAATGATTTCGGAGATCAAGGAGGGCTTTTATGTCAGGGGGATTCAAGGGGCCCATTCGAGTAACCCCGAGAGCGGAGAAATAAGCGTAGTTGCAACACCTTGCTGGAAGATAGAAAGGGGAGAAGTAAAACACGCAGTGCAGGGAGCAATGATTGCAGGAAACATGTTTGAGATGTTAAAGAGAATTGCCGGTATTGCGAATAATACCAGACAGTTCTTCTACTTAGTATCACCGTGGATTATGGTGGAGAATGTACGAATTGTCTCGAAATGATCCATCGGCAAATCTTCTCTTTAACTCGCTATATATACGTGTTTACGGGAAGCAATGACCTGTCAAAACGACTGTGATCTCAACAGGAAAGTTTTTATGTCAGCATCCCGCATACTCCTTAACACTCTCAGGCGGTTTAAAAATTGAGTGAAGAGTTTGTTAAAGTCAAAGTATTCGATGTAGTGAATCTAATGACCCCATATGGGCCAGTACCCGCAATTTTACTCGAAGATGAGCAAGAACGTATTCTTCCCATACTCGTTGGGGAAATGGTCGCCGTAAGCATAAAATCTTCCCTCACAGGGCAAAGTAGCGAGGGTACACGTGATACTTGGGAACTCATGCACAACATTGTGGCCTTCTGCAAGGGAGAAATAGAGAAGGCGGTGATTTATGGAATCGAGGAAAATAGATTCCTAGCAAAAATGTATCTTAAGCATGGAAGTGAAATGACAGAGATAGAATGCCGGCCCAGTGACCTTATCGCCCTTGCAATAAGATCTGGATGCCCCATATTAATTTCGTCGGAACTCATGGATTCCATGAGCATAAACAAGTCGCAACTTCTGAGAAGAGGAGAAGAAGAGGATAAAGAATCCGGCTAATACCAACTTTTTCTCTTTATTTTGAATATTCGCAAAAGATTGCTCATGAAATTGTCTATTTATGGGCAGATAAAACACTATTTGCTTATCAATGATTTAAAAGAGATATATCGCGATTGGAAACAATTATATGACTCTTTGTTAATGTTTAAACTTAAAGGTGAGAATTATGTCTGAAGAAGTTGAAAAAGAAAAGAGTACAACTTTTGAGGAAATAAAAAGTGCCATCGAAGAGTTGAAGGTTTCGGTGACAAGATTATCCAGTAGAATTCGTGAACTTGAGGATGTTATTTCAAATATAGCCGCAGAGGTTGGTAAAACTGTAGGTGAGGCCGTCGTAAATGCAGTTAGTTCCGTGGTTAAAGAGCTAAAGGAACTCATCGATAACGTAAAGAACGTAACCGAGGAGTTTCGTGATTCCTTCAAACAGATGTTCGATACCATTGAGAAAAACATAGATGAAATAGCACGGAAAGATACTATCCAGAAATATATGGACGAGGTACGAAATCTCGTAAATTTGAAGGTCACCGAGTTAATAATTGGGCTAAACATGCTAAGAGCTGCTGCTCCTCAACAAGTCGTGACTATTCAACCGCCTCAGCCCCAAACCTCATCACAAACACCTACAGTAGTAAGTAGCGCCCCTCCCAGCACCGGAGCAACGCCCTCATCTCCCCCAATGATGCCAGCACAGGAGGCTAGAGGAGAGGAAGAGGAAGAAAAAGAGGGAGAACATCTATTAAGACCGTCGAGGATATTCAGAAGGGAGTAAATAAATCGAATCTATAACGAGAATTTTATCTCTTTTTCCAGAATTTTATCGTCTACTCTAAGCGAGCGCAGGATCTTACCTTCCCTTATTGCTTTAACTCTAAGCTCTGACGAGGGCAAACCCTTTAATTCCTCGGGTATTATTATTCTCTCTACTATAATGGTATTTCTTAACATCAATTCTTTAGCGTCACCCTCGATCTCCTCTGCAAAATCAGGAATCACCTCGCTGATTATCAGGTCTTTTACTTCGGAACTTACAGGAACTTTTGCACTGCAGAATTTTATTTTCTTCTCGATGGTCGTCTCCACCTCCTCTTTCCACGAGGGTAACGTCTTCCGGCACTTAAGCGTGACTTTTGCCTCATCAGTGTATGTAAACGATAGTAGGAGATAGCATCGCGTACTCAGGCCTTCATATAGTCGTAAGAGTTCGGAAACCGGAATCTTACCGCTAACATTGTATTTAAGAAGCACGCCGCTCTTTCTCCCGGTTTTCACAGACAAACCTAAGCCTTTAAGATACGACCTTATATCCTCTGGCGAGAATACGTTTCCGGAGACATCGACGTTTGCGTCCGGAGGCAGAGATTTTAACGCTAAGAATCCTATGAGATCCTCATATAAGAAACTGCCCTCTAAGGTTATCGCGGATCTTCGTTCGACAACATGAATTGCGGGACCATCGAACGTGCCCTTGCCGTATCGCAACATCCTCTTCTTGACGAAATCATCCGTTTTACCCGTGACTAACTTCGTCAGAAAGTGCTTATACCCCATAGTCGCCACCTAAGCGATATTGAAACCAAGAACTTCACAGAGTTTTTCGTAAGATCTGGTTGATAAACCTTTTATTCATACCATTATGACTCTATATGGCACCTGAAAAACGCTTATAAGGAGCATCACAGCAGTGCTATTGAGGTGTTCCTTTTTGGCCGAAATACGGGTAGTGAAAATAGAAATAATGTTCCCATCTTCGCCACTATATCTTCCGTCTCTACTTCTAAGACTTGAAGATGGCAGTGAGTTTCCACTATTCTCCATTCCATTCGCAACCACAATTGCAATTGCAAAGATATTGTTCGGTAGAAGGATCATAAGTGATGTTCGTGAGAGTTTCGAAGAAGTACTTATAGATATGTCGGATGTTAGGGATGTTCTTAGAAAGAAAGTTAAAAAAGTCGTTATAGATAGGCTCGATGCTAATAATAGATTCTACGCGACGGTTATCGTGGATGAAAATGGCACAGAAAAGAGATTGATAATGGTGCCCTCATCTGCGATACTCTTAGCATTAATGGCCGATGCTGATATATTCATCGATAGTCTGCTGTTAGGAATTGTTAGAAGAAAAGAAAGAGAGGAAGAAGAGGAGACAGAAGAGGAAGAAAAGAAAGGTCCTCGCGAGTTTTATATATGACCCGACCCGCTACTTCATCTTCTCTAATTTTTCTAACGCCTTGGCAACTCCGTGTATAATTGCTTGGGGTCTCGGCGGACATCCTGGTACATAGACATCCACGGGTATTACTTGATCCAGTGGCCCAGTCACTGCGTAACTGCCAGCAAAGACCCCACCAGAAATTGTACAAGTTCCCACTCCAATTACTGCGACTGGTTTTGGTACCAATTCGTACAGTCTCTTAAGTCTATCTCTTATTTGTTGAGTAACTGGTCCTGTAACCATTAAAATATCCGCATGTCTTGGCGATGCCACTTGGAGAATTCCCAGTCTTTCGACATCAAAGCGCGGAGTTAGTGCTGCGACTATCTCGATGTCGCAACCATTACAGCCACCAGTAGGCACATGTAGGATCCAAGGAGACTTTTTGCGGCCCCATTTTCTGAGCCCCACCTCACACACCCCCTACCATTTATTTGATTAGCCCGCCTAGGGCCTTCTCAACTATCTGTAATACGTACTGTGGGAAGATTCCAATGAGGATGCTAAGTGTGCACAACACGCCCACCGCGAACGCTATGGAAAGAGGTGTCTTCTTAACCTCCGGGTTGGAGTGAACCTTCAGTTCACCGAAGAATATCATGTGACCTGCTCTTAAGTAGTATCCGAGGGCTATGAAACTCGCTATAACCGCAAGCCACGTAATTGCTGGATATCCGGCGTCGAATGCGGCCTTGTATATCAGGAACTTGCTGTAAAATGCATTTAATGGCGGCACTCCACCTAAAGATAATGCGCCGACCATAAATGCAAATGCCGTTCCAGGAATTACCTTGACAAGACCGCCAAGTTTCCTCATATCCCTCTCATGAACTGTAACTATCAGGGCCGCTGAAATCAAGAAGAGCATCCCCTTAACCAGCGCATGATTGATTATATGGAACACCGCACCATAGAGACCTACTGTTGTTCCGGTACCAAGACCCAGACCCAAGACTATGTAACCTATCTCGTCGATACTTGAGTAGGCTAGGAGTCTTTTGATGTCTGTTTGGACGAGCGCAAGGAGCGCACCAAGGAGTATCGTGATTATTCCTACTACTATCATTATTTGTACCATCTCCGCCGTTATAACTGGCCTCATTGCAAGTACGCTCCTTATCATCGCGCACGTTGCCACCTGTATCATCGCACCGCTAAGCAACGCACTTATTGGGGCTGGTGCTTCAGCAAGCGCATCAGGTAACCAGAAATGTACTGGAACAATACCTGCCTTCACTCCCAGCCCAAGGAAGAATGCTACAAAGCACATATTCACGAAACCCATGTCTAATGTTTCCTTATTCTCGAGGAAGAACTCTGCAAGATCCGTGAATCTTAATGTCGTTTGTTGC
>Ga0180300_10000014_pt1 | contig 62180 bp, 66 predicted proteins | sample GuaBasSediGuay15_FD_121798 | JGI IMG/M metagenome (GOLD analysis project Ga0180300, IMG submission 121798) | Subseafloor sediment microbial communities from Guaymas Basin, Gulf of California, Mexico - Guay15, Core 4569-2, 21-24 cm | ecosystem: Environmental > Aquatic > Marine > Hydrothermal...
CGTCCCGTCGCCGACCTCATTGTCCTGCGCCTTCGCAACCTCCACCATCATCTTCGCAGCGGGGTGCTGCACGTCTATCTCCTTCAGAATCGTCGCGCCGTCGTTCGTGATGGTCACGTCACCAAAACTGTCAACTAACATTTTGTCCATTCCTTTCGGACCTAGGGTCGTTCTGACGGCCTCCGCAATTATGCGCGCGGCCATTATGTTGGACCGCATCGCGTCGCGTCCGACTGCTCTTCTTGTTCCTTCTTTAAGAATCAATACAGGTTGGCCACTTAAGTACATTGAAATCCCTCCTAGATGGGAAATCTTTCCTCAGGTTAGCGTGTGATGTAGTCAATAAGCACTTCTATATAAATGTGACGGTTATTGGAACGGTGAGAGGGAGCATGAGGTTGCGAAGAAGGGGGCTTTGACAATTTACGCCGTTATTCCGGTACTTCTATTGTCGGCAAAATGCATATCGCAAAGGAAGGAGCAACACCCAAATATTAAATTTTGAAAGATCGCTTAATATTATGGTATGGTCATCTCTCCAATAAAGGAAGAAGAGGGTTGTAGGTGCCTCAGAGATCCTTTTGCCGTAGGATAAAAAGGCCGTGGCTCAAGGGGAACTTGCTTGAGGGATACTATATCCATGTGAGTGAATTTGAGGGAAAATTCCCAGTGAAGGTAATCCCTGAGAGCGCTGACATGTGCTTCGAAATAGGAACTCATGCTTTCAGGTTCTCAATATTAATAGAGCTGCTACCTAAGGAGTTCAACATAAAGAGCGAGGTTCCCATACTCATACGAATGGGAGGTGTGTGGAAAAGAGAACATGAAAAGATAGTGTACTACTACACTGGTGAGGTTGACGACATTACAACCTTCAGGACTTATATGAGGAACGCGGAAGAGAGAAATAGGATAAGGGGACTAGTGGAGGAGTCCGGACTAGAGGTAATATGTACCAGTAAGATCAGAGAGGTTGAGCGTACGTTCACTCTATACTTTGGCAAGTTAAAGTTCCTAAGGAAAGCCCTCTTTAGCGTTTCTTCAAACTGTTACTTCAATTACTTCTATGACGCGGTTGCATACGCCCTCTCCTCCCACGCCAACAGTTTGTGGTCAGAGATTTTAAGAGTCATCGAGAGTATGCATGATCTTTTCTACATCTCAAAACCCTGGCTTGTGGTGTGGAAAGACATAAGTCATCTTAACAGTGCCTCACGAAGAGATCAGTGTGACAGGCTTCTTGCGGACTTTGTAATACTCGAGAAAAGAGATTGGAGAACGCTTGTGAAAAAGCGTGCACGCACACAGTCCTCTAGATTGCTCATGTTCATATTGAATAAGATTGATAGACTCCATAAGAACGAGACCGTAGAGGCATAAACCTTGCAAATTTCTTTTTTTGTCAGATGTTTAAGTATATAAGTGGGAAGAACAGAATTCCCTTGATACAAAATTTTATACTCGCCACGACATCTGATTGCTAAGGGATACTTGAGGGAGATAGAATGAGTTCTACTGAGACAAAAAGAGAGCAGGGAGAGTTGGAAAAGATAATCATAAGATCGTACCCTAAGGTAATAGCGATAATTCCATCAGCGGTAATGGCAGTAATCTTCGGAATCGTGGAGTGGTTCGTGCCAACACTCGCGACGACCTTAGGGCTCGCTTTCATCGCGTTATTCCTGTTTAACGTGCTCGTGATGGCGTTTGAGTTCGATGAAATGAAAACATTGGCGCTAATATTTTTGATCGTCATAATCGTCCTGCTATATATAGTGTTCTCACCTTACATGCCAGTAACAGCAGGAGCTATAGGTAAAGCCCTGCTTGGACTAAATTTAACGTTCTCTCCGGAGGCGTTCTTGGCAATAGGAATAGGAACGCTATTCATACTTTTCTTGGTATGGCTGAGCAGGAGATGGAACTATTGGATCATAGAGCCTAATCAGATAAGCCACAGAGTGGGCTTATTCGGAAAGGTGGAGAGGTTTTCGACCACTGGCATGAGATACCACATTGAAATAAGCGATGTTTTCGAGTACTTGATATTTGGATGTGGGAAAGTAACATTCTTCTTTCCCACGGAAAGAAAGGCAATTACGCTCGAGATGGTGCCTCACGTGAAGAAAGTTGATCAATTGATGGGCAAGTTGCTTGGAATAATAGAAGTGGAGCCGGAAGAGGTCATGGGACCGTAGATAACATCCTCTTAATTTTTTATTAACCCAGAGACGCACGGTACATCTCGTATATTTTAAAAAGTTCATTTATCGGATTCTCGCTTAAGTCGACCCTCAGATTTATGAGCCATGGAATATCTGAAGGCATCGTCTCGCTAATTATTAATGCGGCCGACCTATGACCACGCTTATCTCCACCAGCACAAACCCCCGCTTCCAGTGCTTTTAATATCCTAACTGGGAGAATGTTAGATTTTGTTTTCTCAAATGCGCTCGCTGTTGCCTCTATAACATCCGTTCCTACTAATAGGTTCCCAATAACACAAAAATCCTTCCCCAGATACTCGCCATAACTTTGAGGACAATGCTTACCCGTAAATACAGCAAATTCTCCCTCAGAGTTCATTATACATACCTGTCTATACTCACGCCCGGGGTCCTCCTGTAGCAATATGCTAAGAACGTCTTTTGGACGAAGACCACGCTTCAGCAATAGTAATCCTTTGCAACCATAGGAGACATTCGTGTATGCCTGTGTCGCCACTACTCCTATTCCCGCTACCGACCATGGAACCCGTGAGCCTACTGCTATGGAGCCCGTCACGACACCGACTCCCATTAGGCCTGCTTTGCGGTCGATCGCAATGATAGAAAGCGTCACCTAATAACACCTCCGACCAAGTTTAGAGTTACACCATGACGGAAGAGCATTTCTTGACAATATTCAAATCCTCTCCTATCGTGAAAGCTTCAGATTCAGCACCATAGGAACGTCTATTCCTTCACTAACTTTTTAAACATCATCTGTGATAAAAATTTGGTACACATTTAGATGTCGAGAGATCGTTGTTGAGAAAGAGGTGGAAAGTATGAGCGGATTTGATAACGAGGAATGGGAGGAAGAGGAGTGGGAAGAGGAAGAAGAGTGGCCTGAGGAGGAATGGGAGGAAGAAGAGGAAGAATGGCCAGAAGAAGAGGAGTGGGAAGAAGAGGAGGAGTGGGAAGAAGAAGAGGAAGAGGAATGGGAGGAAGAAGAGGAATAACTTGCTTTTATTTGCCATACAGGATTTTGTATTTATTGTCAGATTCTCCTCGTGTCGAGACCTTTAGGGTCATCTGTTTTCATTTATTCCCGATTCCTCATTTTCATACAAATTGATATCACATCTGAAAGAATGGCTTGCGCGATCCTCATACTACTCATACCACTTCCCATAACTACAATCTTTCCTGCAGCCTCCAGCGTGAACGAGACCGAGATTCTATATCCTGTCACATACGCGAACTCTTCAGAGAACTCCAAGAGTTCTGGTTTTACGGAAGCGCGTACTTTTCCGTTCTCTCTCCATATTCGAGTTATCAACCTTATCCTCCTACCGTTGCGCATAATCCACCTCATGTCATCGCGAGTCAGGCAAGATATTCCTTCCCTCTCGACATCTCTGAGCCTCATATCAGCGTTCATTAATACATTTGCTAATATTACCGCCTTTATTGCCGAGTCCCACCCATCTAGGTTCACGTATGGATCCGCTTCCAGAAATCCCATCTGGCGGGCTTCAAAGACAGCATCGTCGAAAGATTCTCCATTTTCCATCTTAGATAGCACATAATTCACTCCTGCATCAAATATGCCGTCTATTCTTCTAATATTATCGCCTGCAAGACCTTCCTTTATTAAGCGTATTATCGGAATTCCGTCCATGACCGAGGACTCAAATTTCAGAGCGACTCCATGTTTTTCTGCAAGTTCAGATAGCATGCGGTATGCAACCAATATGGGGCCTTTATTGGAAGTAACCACATGGTGCCCACTCTTTATTGCCTCTTTAATGTATGATAGCGATGGTTCTCCGGTCTCCATGTTGACTGCGCCCATTTCGACCATGATGTCATAATCGAGAGTTCTTATTAGATCTAGGGCTCCTGAGGGCGTGCATATTTTTCTAGTGCCGAGGAGCACGTTTTCACCTTGGTATATACAGAGCACTTCATGAAGAGGAAACCCTTTTCCGTCATATATGCATCCGAGAGCTGGATCTATGATTGCGACAATTACAGGGCGTATTTTAAAATTTTTCTGCAGAACTTCATATTTCTTTATGAGAGTCTCGATAAAGTGCTTATTCATGGCGTCGAACCCTGCGATCAACAACTTCACATTCAGCATTTTATTTTGCATCTCCGATGCACCCTCTATTGGGCTCATTAGAGAGTCTGGAAGCGGCGGTTGTTTATATTCGGGTACTACGGCAAGAACATCCGTGGAAGATCGATGTAATCATGGTACACACTCTGACATACAAACATTTCCGAGGTCGAATTATTTCCGTAACGATACCTGCAGGTTTGCAAATATAAGGTGTGCTCACAAGCGAGTTATCTGCCCAAGGCTGGCCACCACCTCCGTCTCCATGTGATTTACGGTTCCTTAAAGGTTGTTAAAATGCTCATAGGAAAAGTTTCATGATGCTTTCTTGAGTAGATGGCGATGTCATTTACAGGGAATCCCTCGTTCGATAATGGACATTTATAGCGACGATTTTTCCGTGTGGTTAAGTTTAATAATAAGACAACTTTTGGTGTACGTGAGCGCCGTCCAGATACTCGGTGTTTGGGGTGGATATTATGGAGGAGACCTATCGGCGTAGAATTCGTGTACTTAGTGCGTTACTTTACTTTTATGGTAGCTTTCTCCGGGTTGCAATTAAGGGAATGAAGGACGTGATCGGGGAGAAAGGAGCGACTGGAATTTTAAGGTTCTCTTCCCGAAAGCATGGCGTGGATGTGGCACGGGCGATCATGAAGTTCACGGGAGCGGGAACCCTTAAAGAGGTGCTCGAGCACTCGATGTCCAGGCTGAATGTAGAACCGGAGATAGAGGAGCTGGAGAATGTCATTCGTGTTAAGGTAAAGAACTGTCCGTTTTGGAAAATAAAAGGAGAGCCCCTGCTCTGTGCAATAACTGAGGGATTCCTCGAGGGAGTTGGCTCTCTCTTTAACATAAAGGGCATAAGAAGAGTGCAGACAAAGATGGCAGGAGCGCCGGAATGTGTATTTGAACTCATAAAATAGTGAGATGCTCAACTCGAGGTCTTTCTCTCAAACAACTTTATCATACTTGGGAGATATTCAGGTTTTATGACACGGGCCGTTTCCTGAACGTAATCCGGAAGTAGTTGAAAGTATTTCATGTACGCATAGCGCTCATCCCCGCATATGAAAAGGCCACGGTCTTCTTTTGACCTTATGACCCTTCCTATGGCCTGTGATGCCCTTCTCAGCGCAGGAATTACGTAAGAGTACATGAGTCCTTTTTCTTCTCCATAAAGTCTGATGTAGTAGTCGATATAAAGCCGCGTGCGGGTAGTCATCTTCTCAAACGGGATACCCACTAGAAATACTCCCTCCAATTCCTTTCCTGGGAAATCTGCACCTTCAGAAAAACGTCCAGTCATCGTGGCACAAAGAACGGCCGGTCTTCCCTTATGAGCACACTGTTTGAATTCTTCGAGGACTCCCTTTGCAGCGTCACCACTCATTCCCTCTACCTCAACAAACAATGGCCTGCCCAATTCACTGGTTATCTCCTTTATTCCGGGGAGTAGGTCGTTCTGTATGCGGTAACTGGCGCAGAAAATCGCAGCATTATAGGGAAAGTTTTCCAAGAACATCTTAATCGCTTTCAGGTACTTATCTGCCATTTCGGGCTCCAATTCCTCTCCCTTCGTTGTTAAAGTTTTCAGTATTAAGGTCATGACCTTAGACGTATCCGCGAACGACGTTATTACTTTTCCGCTCCAATTTTCCAAGCCAACTGTATCTGCAAATGCTCCGAGAGGAGATAAAGTACCGGAACAAAATATGCAAGCATAGAACTGCTTCCATTTATATGCTAAGACCTCCGCAGCACGCATATCCCAAGTCTCGAAAACAACATTTCCATTCTCTTTGTACACCAAAAATGCTATTCCCTCTTCATCAATGCAATCGAGTAAATTGGCCAAAAATATCCCTAAGTGATAAAGTGATGAGCGAGGAGCCTTTCCTAGGTTTATCTGCCTAGTGTGAATGATGTCGCCGAGTTTTATCATCAATTTCATATCGTCATAGAGTATCGATGTTTTCTCTAACATGTCCTGCGGATCGAATGTTGCATCTTGATCCTTCTTTAAATTTCCTCCAATATCCACCATGTATTTTCGCAATTTCAGCAATTTCTTGCCTAGATCTCCAGTCTGCGATGACGAAAACTTTCTCAATTCGCTTATTGCACGCTCCACCGAGTTCAGAGTTATCCTATCAGAGTTTATATTTGCACAGGCAAACTGGAGGTTATGTGCCTCATCCACGACGAGAAACGTATCACGAAGCGGTAGAGCGCCACGGATAATCCATCCGTAGTCGTCACGGATTATGTAATTGTAACTTAACGAAACTACCTGCACGTGGTCGAGTAGGCTGATCTGTAGGAAGTAGGGGCACATCTTCGTTTCCTTAGCGTACGTTAATATTTCGGAGAACGTCCGCGGCTCCTCCAGTATTTCCGGGGTTACCTGAACCCTACGGTAATAAGGGCAGTCTTTTCTCTTCTTCTTACATAGTATTGAGACAGAATTGTAGTCAGAAACCTCAAGTTCTCTTGCGATAAGGCACATATCTCGCTTTCCCCTGAGAGATAGGCCGAAAACTTCCACACCCCTCCTCTTCACGATCTCTTTCAGTTCTTCGATAGGCCTATCGGTCTCATTTCCGGTTCTTACCGCCCATACTATATATTTGCGCCTCCGAATAACATACGGGAGAAGCGCAGCGAGAATAACTGGAGTTTTTCCAAAACCGGTGGCCGCATGTATGCACACGTTCTTCTTCTTAGAAATCGCATCTTGAATAAACTCCATCAGTTCGATCTGTCCCTCACGGGGCGTGTATGGAAAATACTGCAAGGGATCCTTCCATGAGGCTTTTGCCCGTGACTTCCTCATTTTCGTTCATTCCGTCATTTTTTATTAGTCTAATATCGCCCGGCGTTAAATATTTCGTACGGAGAACCATAAATAGCTGAGGTTGCCACAATCATACTCTGGTGTTATGAGCTGTATCATTTCACTCCGTCATGAGACTCTGCAACCGATAAATCAATCTATCACTATTCTTGTTTTGTAGATTGTAGCCCAAGAACCGTTTCCTAAATTTTTGAGCAACTTTAGGGACCCACGATCCATGAGGATCAGAGTACGGGTCGCGTAACGTGCGAAGTGGGAGCCCCACGAACCACAATTTGCAACTCTATTTGCGGGGTCAACGCCGGGCATGTGCGTGTGCCCCATGATTAGCCATGTTTCGGCGTCTAAGCCTATTACAGATTTCAACTTTCTCTCCAGATATAATTTTCTTCCGAATATGGCAGCAATTCTGTTCAAAATTGACGATAGGAAACCATTTCTGGAGACGTAATCACCATGTACAACACAGAACTTTGTCCTCCCATTTACCTCTAGAATTAGCGCACCAGGGATGACAAACACTTCGGCGTTGTCCACGGAGAAGTTTATCATCTCCGAGACCTTAGGATCATGTGAGGTGGTACTAGTAACGTAAAATATTTCAATGTAGTAATTTTTCGGGATGCCGATCGTTCTAACGGCCTGTGCTATCATTTTTTCCAGTCTATCTCTGGATATGCTCTTATGCACGAAGTTCACGAAATCTCCCGCGATCACTAAGCGCTTAACGTTTTCATTAACAATAAATTCGCCAAGTACACGCAAAAATCTACCATCACATGCATCATTTACATTTACATGGAGATCGGAAATAAATATTGCCTTGTTATCAAGTTTTATATCGTACTTGAAAATTTTTAGCGTGTAATACCTCAATATCCACGGAAAGTTCCAGAGGAACAGTGCTAGGACTACGCATAGAGCCAACACTATGAGAAGTATCCAGAGGAGCATAATCATCCCGTCGCCACCTTATTGGATTTATACGAACGCTGATTTATAAATATCAATTGCCACTTCTATCTTTAACATACGCCGGAGGCGAGAGCATGAGCGTTAAAGTTGGGGATGTTATGGTACGAGACGTTGTCACCGTAACCCCCGATGAGAGCGTGAAGAATGCCGTGAGGCTGATGAACGAGAAGGAGATAGGTTGCGTTGTGGTGGTGAAGAACGACGAGCCTGTTGGAATTTTGACGGAAAGGGATGTCCTGCGGAAGGTCATAATTGAGGGAAAGAATCCCGATACTACTAAGGTGGAGGAGGTCATGTCAACTCCCATTGTCACCGGAACCCCGACTATGACATTAGAAGAGGCCGCAAAGAAGTTGGTGCTCAATAGGATCAAAAAACTCCCCATCGTTGAAAGGAAGAAGCTTGTAGGGATAGTCACTCTTTTCGATATCGTGAGATGGCATCCGGTCATACTCTCCGCTATACGCAAAATTGTTAAAAGCGAAGAACTACCACCGAGGATAAGGAGGTTCCTAGAGGAGGAAATGTGAGGGAGAGAAAATGAGAATAATACTGTTCGGACCGCCGGGCGCCGGCAAGGGGACTCAGGCGAAAAAGCTTTCGGAGGTTTTTGGAATACCGCACATCGCCACTGGCGACATATTGAGGGAAGAGGTTGCAAGAGGGACAGAGCTTGGGAAGCTTGCAAAATCCTACATGGACAGGGGCGAACTGGTTCCCGATGATATAATCATCAGAATAATTGAAGAGAGGCTGAAAAGAGAAGACTGCAGAAACGGATTCATACTGGACGGGTTCCCACGAACAATGGCGCAGGCGGAGGCGCTTGACGACCTTCTTAGGAGATTGAACATTAAACTCGATGCGGTGATAAATCTTGAAGTTTCAGATGATGAGGTCGTAAGAAGATTGTCATACCGGAGAATTTGCAAAAAATGCGGGAAGATCTACCATTTAATGTTCGACCCTCCCAAGGAGGATAACATTTGCGATATGTGCGGCGGAGAACTTTATCAGAGAGATGACGACAAAGAGGAAGTTATAAGGAACAGATTAGAGGTCTATAGAAAACAAACATTGCCGTTACTTAAGTATTATGAGGAAAAGGGGCTACTTATTAACATAAATGGAGAGAGGAGCATAGATGAAGTTTTTAACGATATAATTAGGGTGCTTGAGAGCAAAAGATAGCCTTTTCATTTTTTATTTCGAAATTCGCGACTCGGCCTTAACTTAAATAATTGGTTAACATAGGTTATCTTGCTGATAATGAGTAGGTGATACGTTTTGACCGACATATTAAGCGAATATTCGCCCCTGCTCGAACCCCGAAGCATAGCCGTTGTAGGAGCGACACCAAGGCTTGAAAACCTCGGCTTTTATGTCGTCATGAGTTTGAAAACGTCTGGGTACGAGGGCAGGATATTTGCAGTAAATCCACGAGGCGAAAATGTACAGGATGTCCCAGGCTTCAAATCGATAAAAGACATTCCAGAAGAAGTTGATATGATAGTGGTGACAACGCCGGCGAGAGTTGTTCCCTCCGTGGTAAAAGAAGCCGGAGAGAAGGGTGTACGAGCCGCCGTTATAATAAGTGCAGGTTTCAAGGAAACGGGATCAGCTGAGGGAATAAAGCTTCAAGAAGAAGTAATAAAACTTGGAAGAAAATATGGGATTAAAATAGTCGGCCCAAACACATTCGGGATCGTCAATCTTCACGCAAAAATGAATGCTTCATTTACCCCAACATTGAGCAATGTGAAGAGGGGAAACGTCTCAATAGTCAGTCAGAGCGGTGGTATCTGCCATATAATTGCGTATTATGGAATGAATGAGGGACTTGGATTCGGAAAGATAATAGGACTCGGTAATCGGTGCATCGTTGACTTCAGTGATATGCTCTATTATCTTGCTGATGACCCTCAGACGAGAGTAATCGCGCTTTACATAGAAGGGGTGGAGAATGCGCGTGAACTCCTTGCTGCATTGGAATACGCCTCTGAGCGTAAGCCTGTAGTTGTTTATAAGGTTGGTAAAATGCCGATTAGCGATAAGGCGTCATTATCGCATACGGGCGCTCTTGCAGGCAATTACAAATTGTACATTGCAGGACTGAAACAACATGGTGCAGTGATCGTGAATAGCTGTATCGAATTATTTGACGTTGCCAAGGCACTATCTTTATGCCCAATACCGAGAGGGAAGAGAGTTGCTATCGCATCAAAGGAGGCTGGACCTTCCATGGTGGCATTGGACTTCCTGCATGAACATGGACTTGAAGTTGCAGAGTTTTCGGAAGATACAACTAATATCATAGGGGAGTTGCTTCCGCCAGTTACCATAAGATCAAACCCGGTTGACTTAGGGTTTGTTTCGACAACGAATCCTCTGGTCGTGGAAAAGTGCCTAGATGCCATTGCAAAGGATCCAAATGTCGATGCTCTCTTGTTCATCTCGCTGTATCATCCAGTAGTTCTTCCACCGCTTAGGAAACTTGCAAAGATCGCAGAAGAGACCGGAAAGCCGGTAGTTGCATCCATAACGGCACCCCCGAAGGAATATATGGAGTTTTTGAACAAATTGCAGGAGGAGGGAGTTCCGCTGTTTCCGTCGCCCGAGAGAGCGGTTAAGGCATTAGCCGGGCTTGCAAAATATGCTGAGGTTCGTGAACGAATAAAACTGAGGAAAGGAGATATTCGTTGTTGAAAGTTATTTTCCTAAATTTCGCCAGTTGCATACCCGTGGAACCTTTATATATGCGATTATGACATTTTTTCTGCCTAGTCATGTAATTCCGGTGATCAAATTGTCTGATGGACCTAAGGCGGGCATTGTTGGATACGGCGTCTATATTCCCTGGTGCAGGATAAAATTGTCAGACATCGCTGAGGCCTGGAAGCTACCAATGAAGCCACCAGGCGAAAAAACGGTGCCGTATTATGACGAGGACGCTGTCACGATGGCCGTGGAAGCGGCATTAAACGCAATTAAGCATGCAAAAATTGATGGCAGCGAACTTGGTGCAGTATACGTCGGAACAACAAGTAGCCCGTATTTGGAAAAGCAAGTATCAACGATAATTGCCGAAGTTGTCGGAGCAAGTGCGAGTGCACAGAGGATAGACTTCACAGGATCGGCGAGAGCCAGTACTGCCGCTCTTATAGCATGCGTAAACGCAATAAGATCGGGAGAAGTAAATTATGGCCTCGTGATAGGGACTGATGTGCTGGTGCCACCACCTGGCGATAGGGAAGGCATGGAGTTCACAATGAGTGCGGGAGCCGCTGCGCTAGTTCTGGGCAAGGACAGCATCATTGCAGAAATCGAGGGGTTCGCCACATATTCTACTGACTTCACAGAGCGTTGGAAGAACGTCGAGGACCAAGTGCCAAGGGTTTCCTTGTCAAGGTTCTCGAGGGAGTTTGGTTACATAATGCATGTGGAGAAAGCGTGCAAGAGCCTATATGAGAAACTGAATCTCAAGCCATCCGATTTCAAGTATGCCGTGTTCACAGAACCGCCTGACCCTAGAGGTTACTTGATGAGACTTGCACCAAAGATCGGGTTAACACCTGCTCACATAATGGCCGGAATGATGCCCATTGCGCAGTTCATCGGAGATTGCGGATGTGCATCGGTTTTAATAGCACTGGCGGCCGTACTCGACATGGCGAAACCGAGAGAAAGGATATTGATGGCATCGTATGGTAGCGGCTGTAGTGACGCTTTTTCAATTAAGGTGACTGATGCCATAGAGGCTAAGAGGCAGAAAATAGTCAACACGTACATCAACAAGAAGACGTACATCGATTACCCGACATATTTGAGATTTCTGAAATTATACCAAATGATGTACGGGATGAGGTGATAAGGTATGGCAACCGCATTTCCAGATTTTTGGAGGCTGAGTCCATCGATTTATAGGTTAGAAGCTTCAAAATGCAAGAAATGCGGGAAAATAATGTTTCCAACTAGGAAAATCTGTATAGAATGCGGAAGCACAGACCTCGAAAAGGTTGAGGTTGCAAGGAAAGGAAAAATCGTTACCTACACAATAAGCTACATAATGCCGCGGGGCGCTGAAACTCCGGCAATTTATGCGGTTGTCGAGATGGAAGATGGCGCCCGTTTGACTGGGTACCTGACAGAATGTGATCCCAAGGAAGTGAAGGTCGATATGCCGGTGGAGATAGTGTTTAGGAGAATAAGCGAGGAAGAGGGAAGGGTGGAATACGGGTATAAATTTAGACCGATAAGGTAGTGTGAGGTGATCATATGTCGATCGAGATAAGATCCCTGAGGAATAAGGTTGCGGTAGTAGGAGCGGGGATGATACCCTTCGGGGAACATTACGACAAGAGTTTCGAGGATATGCTTGCTGAGGCTTATATCAACTGTATAAACAGCGTTGATAAGGGTATCGACCCACAGAAGGAAATCGAGGCAGTGTGGTACGGTACGGTTATGGGACCGGCAACTGGGGCCACTGTTGCCGAGGTCACAGGGCTCGTAGGAAAACCGATAACACGCGTCGAGAATGCGTGCGCAACTGGTAGTGACGCTTTTAGAAACGCATGTATGGCTGTTGCCGCTGGGCTTTATGATGTGGTACTGGTCATTTCTTGCGAAAAGATGTTAGATAGACCAGGTGGACTCATAGAGGCAATAGGGCGTGCGGTTCCTCACTATCCATGGGTTTACGCAATAACGATGCCTTCCGCCTTTGCTCTTTACGCCACACGCCACATGCACGAGTTCGGTACGAAAATAGAGCATTTTGCAATGATTGCGGTAAAGAACCACAAGCATGGGGCTCTCAATCCTTATTCGCATATTAGAAGGGAAATAAAGGTCGAAGATGTGCTAAAGTCGCCGATAGTTTCGTGGCCTCTGCACCTTCTGGATTGTTGCCCGATAACTGACGGAGCCGCCGCCGTTATAGTATGTAGAGCAGACCTTGCGAAGAAGTACACGGATGCACCAGTGTATGTCCAGGGAAGTGGGCTTGCAACGAACCCCTTCCTGATACATTTAAGGAAGTCTTATGTTACCATGGAACCTACAGTTGAGGCAGCAAGACAAGCGTATAAGATGGCAAAGATAGAGCCTAAGGACATAGACTTCGCGGAGGTGCACGACTGCTTCACACCGACCGAGTTGATAAGCTATGAGGATCTTGGATTCTGCAAGAAGGGCGAGGGAGGGAAGTTCATAGAGGAGGGAATACCATACCTTGGCGGAAAGTTGCCAGTGAATCCGAGTGGTGGATTGAAGTCTCATGGACATCCGATAGGCGCGACTGGGACCGCGCAGATAGTTGAGATCTTCTGGCAACTCAGAAACGAGGCTGGAAAAAGGCAAGTTGAGGGTGCAGAGATCGGATTACAGCACAACATTGGCGGTGCAGGACCCCAGGTGTCGTGTGTCCATATACTCTCGAATAAGTTGTTCTGACTTTAATTTCCAATTCATTCTTTTTTAGTGATATCTAACAGTAGTAAAACCAATGTTATTATCAGCGATATCAAAAGAGTTATTTGCGCGATATCAAGTGTCCATATTCCCGGATACTCCTTACTGCCCCGTAAAAGATCTATTTTATACATGAATGGTTTCTGCTCAAAGCCTATTATAGAATACCCGTATTTAATCGATTCTTCCAGTTCCAGCAACAGATTGCAATGGAAGAAGAAGGACGTCGATACCATCACCAGTAAGATGAATAGCAGGATTATCTTTACGATTTTTCCCATAAAATCACCCCTTATAGAACGGTTCTCGCAAGGATATTGCCTTTAAGAAGAGGTTTTTCAGTTCCTCATCCGAAGCTCCCCTTCTGAGGGGTGTTAATATGTCCACGAGATTGTCGTTACGCATAAGGCAAGGCTTTAATTTCCCATCACTTGTGAGCCTTATCCTTGTGCAGTTCGCACAGAAGATGGAATTATGAAAGGGGCGAACTACTTCTACTTCGGCTCCATCATAAAGGTAATATTTCATTCTGTGGTGGAGTTTGCGAGGAATTACCTTTTCTGCCCGCATTGCAAGTTCTTGCTCTATCTTATCGAGATCGACGTAATATTTTCCGAAATCGGGCGTGCCCAGCGGGACAAGTTCTATTAGTTGTAAAATTGCTTCCATTCGGTTGCAAAACTCTACCATCTTCCACACTTCATCTTCATTAATTCCTCTGAGTATGACCATGTTGACCTTTATTGGATAGAGCCCCACCTCCCGCGCCTTCTTTATCCCTCTCTTGACGTTTTCCAAGAAGGCATGCCCGGTTATCCTCTTATATTTCTCGGGATCTAAGGTGTCGAGGCTGACATTCACTCTCATTAACCCCGCATTATATAGTCTGTCTGCGTACTTTTCAAGAAGTACCCCGTTAGTTGTAATTGAGAGATCCTGTATACTTCCTATTTCGGAAATTTTCCTCACTATTTCGACGATATCGGCCCTTATTAGGGGTTCGCCTCCTGTAAGTTTTATTTTTGAGATTCCGAGGGTTGTTGCGATCTCCACTATCTTACTGATCTCTTCAGGCGACATTTCAGTAGGAATGTGTGATGACTCTTCCCCTTCTCTATGACAGTAAATGCAATTGAGGTTACATCTACGTGTTATTGAGATTCTAAGCCCCGTGACGGGCCTTCCGTAAGGATCCTTAATCATCCTTCACCATCTCAAGTATGGCTGACGCGGGGTATTGATTTGAGAGTCGTAACAGTGTATTGCAAATATTTTTGGCAACAACTCCCAAAATATGTGTTGGTGAAGGGGCGTGTGCGTGATACTCGGAAGCCGCGCGCTCGGTTTTATTGAAAATTTCATTTCCAAGAACGTGCAGGTGCAACCCAACGGGGTGGATCTCACAATCGGCGAGTTGTACGGCTTCATCGAGGCCGGAGTTCTGGATTTTGACAACTCACTTAGAAAACTGCCACGCACCGAGAGATTGCTCCCGGAAAATGGAAGGTACAAGCTGAATCCCGGATCGTACCTGATAAGGTATCGTGAGATCGTAAAGGTCCCTCTCGATCACGTTGCAATAGTTCTCCCGCGCTCTTCACTATTAAGGATGGGGGCAACTATCTTCACAGCTCTCTACGATGCGGGCTATCAGGGAAGGGCGGTAGGGCTACTTGCGGTTTTCAATCCATACGGGATCGTCTTAACCGAGAATGCGCGCATTGCGCAAATAATTTTTATAAAAGCCGAAAAAGTAGAAAGGGGATACAGTGGGACCTATCAGTATGAGGGATTGGAGGAATCGAAATGAAGAAAGACACCGTTAGAAGACCGTACGTTGCGGGAACGTTCTACGCGGGAGATCCTGAGAACTTAAAGAAGCAAATAGAAGGGTGTTTCCTTCACAGGCTTGGTCCTCAAACACTTCCGAGAGTGAATGTGGCCGGGGAGAGAAGAATCTTGGGGCTCGTTTCTCCACATGCTGGCTACATGTATAGCGGTCCAGTTGCTGCCCACGGGTTCTTAGATCTTGCAACTGATGGTCGGCCGGATCTTTTCATAATAATAGGTCCTAATCACAGTGGTGTGGGTTCCTCGATTTCTGTGATGTCCACGGGTGAGTGGGAAACCCCACTTGGACGGGTCAGGATAGATGAAGATATTGCTAAGGAAATTATAAAGAACAGCGAGTACGCGTCGGAGGACGATTTGGGACACACGTACGAGCATAGTGTCGAGGTGCAAATTCCGTTTTTGCAGTACATTTACGGGAGTTTTGAGTTCGTTCCCATTACCATGCTTTTACAGACTCTTTCAGCTGCAAGAGACCTGGGAAAGGCAATCTCATCTGCCGTTAAAGGGCTTAACTGCGTGATCATTGCTAGCACGGACTTCACGCATTATGAGCCACATAATGTTGCCATGGACAAGGATGCTCAGGCGATTTCCGCGATCTTAGCATTAGACGAAAGGGAATTGTTTTCGAAGGTCGATAAGTTCAGGATTTCGATGTGCGGATATGGGCCGGTGGCGGCGATGCTGGTTGCTGTGAAAAATATGGGAGCCAAGGGCGCAAAGCTTTTAAAATATGCGACGTCCGGCGACATCACCGGAGATCTTGGCAGAGTTGTCGGGTACGCATCGATAAAAATCTTCAAATGATATCGGAGATAAGACTTGTGAGAGGTGTGCGCTTGTGAAATTTGATCTTAAGGCTGTTCTTAAACTCACTAGGCAGATACCCGAGGATGCTAAGGACTTCATCGCCGATCTTATTGCAAAAGTTGAGGAAAAGGAATTTCTTAAGGGTTGTCCTGCAGACAAAAGAGAGGAGGCCCCAAGAATTGTTGACTGGAAAATATTAGACGATGGAATATGGGTCCACATAATGAGTGGGCGATATGTCAGGTCCCATGTTGCGATTCTTCGATTAAAGAACGTTCTCGCTGCAAATCTAGGTAGAAAGTACAAGATTGGGGTAAAGGACATAGAGGTGCAGGAATTTAAAATAGAGACCGAGGTTTCGGAGGAGCCTTTAGAGCCCGTAAGGTTGCCTTTCGTTAAGGAGCTTAGATTTGACGGAAAAAAGGTGTACCTTGAACTTGAAGATATCGATGAGAAAGCGCTACGCGATAATTACATTGATAGACTGCTCAGAAGACTTGAAGAAAAGATCATTGCACAGAGAATAAGAGGCAAGGCGGAGTTCGTAAGAACAGTCAGGAGAAGCGAGCCCAGACTCCATAAGTACAAGTTAAGGAGCGATCCGACAGAAGAGGCTGTGAGGCTCGGATGGGTTAAAGAATATCCGGGTGCCGGTGTCTGGCAATTGTTGCCTCCCTTCACTGCATTAATAAGAGCTATAGAGCAACTTGTGATAGACAGGATAGCAAAACCACTCGGATTCATCGAGGTAATATTTCCTAGGTTGATACCCCTTGATGTTGAGAAGAGAAAGGGGCAACTTGCAATTCCGCACGAGATGCTATTCGTCTGTCCACCGATTTCTAGGAATGTCGAGGACTTTGAGGATTTCATAGACCTCGTTGAAATAACCGATGAAATACCAGTTGATCTGCTCAAGGAAAAACTGAGACCGCCATTATACGCGCTCTCGTATGCCCAATGTGAGCCGTTCTACGAGCTCTTCCGTAACGAGATTGTGGACGCAAGCGAACTTGAAAAGAACCCCATAAAGTTCTTTGACAGAAATGGGCCAACATGGCGCTGGGAAGGAGGTGGGCTGAAAGGTTTAGAGAGGCTTAATGAGTTCCACAGGATAGAGTTTACATGGCTAACAACTCCCGAAAAATGCATTGAAATACGTGATCAAGTTCTTGAACGGGCCGTTGAAATCATTGACAAAATCTTTGACCTAGAGTGGAGGGTTGATGCAACAACTGCCGTGTATTTGGAACATGCTGGTAAAGTTGAAAAAGAAGAAAGTACTGAATTCGTGAAAACATATGATCTCACGGTAATATTGCCTTTCCAAACGAAGAGCCGACCAGAGGCGGAGCTGGAAATTTCATCGTTCCATGTGCATACGGACTTTTACGCTAAGAGGTTCAGGTTTAGAGACCGTGCAAATAGACCCATATGGACAGGGTGCGCTGGTATTGGTCCGTCCAGATGGGCATATGTCTTCCTGACGAGATGGGGTTTTGAATTCAACGAATGGCCCGATGAAATAAAGAAGTACATTGGGGATGAATTGCCCGAAGTTCCCAAATTGATAACATGGCCGCCTGGGGGCAGGGGAAATGCTGGGGGTCGAAGAGGAAAAGGAAGTAAAGATAAGGAACCTTAAACACGCATTTAAGGCCGCTGTCATCCATATAATATCTGTTGTTTTCATAGGATTGGCATTTATAGGAATTACTGAGGCATTTCCCCATATTTTCCCTCCATCTTCGCTCTCTGACATGTTGTTTCTTTATGCGCTTGTTATTTGCGCCGTTTTACTGCCAATACAGGCGGCTCTTCAAGCAATTTCCCTTATTAGGCTTGAAATCCCACCGTTCCTACTAACATACTATTTTCAATACGACCCCGATGAAGAATTGCCCCATCAGGTACTCGACCCAACGTTTAGCAAGTTGGGCGTCGCAATTTTACTTATGCTTCTAGGAGGCGGGTACTTGGCATGGCCCGTGTTTGCAGCGTATGGCGCATATGTGATACTGCTGGTATTCGCACGAAGAACGATAGTAAATATTGAGGATATGAAAATGCTTGCAGTACGATATATTGTCAAGACGTTCACTCCGATGCTGGTTGCATTCTTCATTTTCATAATGTTTGTGGTAATTGCATTTGAATGGCGAGCACGAAGTCGTTGAGGGGGTGGGAATGATAACTGTGGGGATACTTGTGATCGGAAATGAGATACTTGACGGAGTAATCCAGGACACGAACAGCAATTGGCTTGCGAAGAAGTTGAAGGAAATGGGTTTTTTGGTAAAGGAAATAATGGTAGTGAGAGATAACGTGAATGATATTGCAAAGGCGTTAAAACGATTAATTGATGATGGTTGCGAAATTGTGATAACAAGTGGAGGACTTGGCCCTACACATGACGATAAAACCCTAGAGGGTGTGGCTCACGCGTTCAATTTAAAGTTAGTGCTTAACGAGGAGGCACTAGAAATTGTTAAAAGGCAGTATCAACTTTTTTATCAACTTGGTATAGTGGATACACCTGAGATAACACCACCTAGGAAGAAGATGGCAATGTTGCCTGAGGGAGCAAAAGCCCTCGATAACAGGGTTGGAGGGGCGCCTGGAGTGTTATTAGAACTTCCGAACGCGATGATAATATGTCTTCCTGGAGTTCCCCGAGAACTCAAATGGATATTCGATAATCAGGTTTCAGAAATAATAAAGTCCAGAATCAAGGGCGTCATGTATGAGGAAATTGCTGAAATGCCCATAATCGACGAATCCAAGCTTTCACCACTAATAGACGAGGTTATGAGGAAAATCGAGGGAGTATATATAAAGTCGATGCCGGGGGCGTTCAGGGATACGATTAGAATTAAAGTCTGGGTTTCCGCAAGGGGAAGTAACTTGGAGGAGGCCAAGATAAAGGTAAAAAGAGCAATCAAAATGTTAAAGGAAATGTGTTCCAAAGTTTAAGAGGATGGTGTGTATGAGCACGAAGTACGAACTTCTAGAAAGGTGTTTCATAGAAGCCAGTAATCTTTTATCTAGTTTACTTGCGGAACTCCAGAGAATACAGGAGAATTTGGACGATGACATCATGAAGAGAAAAATTGCTCTCGCGATAAATGCCACCGAGAAACTTCAGCAGTACATTTCATCTCTAAGAAAAAGGATTTTGTCAAAGTGAGTGTTGTCATATTGACAATACTATGATCTTCGTCTCGCCCGGCAGGTTCTCCTTTGTTATCTCAACCTCAGACCCTGAAATCTTCTCTACATTCTTTTTATCCGCAATGAATTCTTCTACACCAGCTATGGGCAAATTCAGTCCCTTTATTTTGTAGTGCATAGGAATTACGATCTTCGGTTTGAGCATTTCAATGATTTCGGACGCCTCACGGGCGTCGATGGTGAACGTGCCACCCACCGGAATGAGGAGAACGTCAACTTCCCCGATCTCACGCACTTGTTCATCCGTCAGAATATGCCCTAGATCACCAAGGTGGCAAAATCGCACTCCATCAACTTCAAATACATATATTACGTTTTCTCCCCGTTGTCTTCCCATCGATTTGTCGTGATAACTCTTTATTCCCTTTATTTTTACGCCCTTGATCTCCATCTCTCCCGTCTTTGCAACTATCTCCTCGGCATCGGGCCTTTTAACGAATTTTATGCCGTCCATGTGGTCGAAGTGCGTATGGCTTACGAGGACTATGTCGGCTTCCGCTTTCGGACGAGGTATGTTGAGTGATGTGCCGTCGTGTGGATCCGTAACTATAGTTACAGTTTCGCCTTTTATCTCAAAGCATGCGTGTCCCAGCCATTTTACTTTAACCAAAACTGCTCACCCCGTCCCACTACTTTATCGGTAATACACCTTCCGTTGATTGTAGATGGAGCGCACATTATATTAAGGTATTGTTACTAATTGTAAAAAGAACACTCAGTGTGGTGCAAGGGGTTCCTATGAGCGACGAGAGAGACTCAAGTTATCTATTATTGCCGATAGCCTTGCAGAAGACTCTTGAGAACTTATCACGTGAAAGAGGAGTCGAAGGTGTACTTGTAGTTGATGACGAGGGGTTCCCCTTACAGTCCACCCTTAAGACTTCGCACGCCGAGGCGCTCGCCGCTCATGTGAAGAGTGTTAGTACGGAGGCACGAAGGGCCGCCAACGAGTTAAATCTGGGCAAGTTGCTCTTTGTGATAGTCGATTTTGTAAATGAGAGGGGCGAGGAGAAGCAAATAGTTATAGCAACGGAGGAAGATATGTACCTCTGTGTACTTAGGAGGAAATTCTAGTTATACAACTTCATCTTTTAACTATCTTGAACTTTGGGGGTTCTATCCACGTTGAATAACATTTGGGACATCTTCTAGGTTTCGACGGCTTTTTTAAGTTTGTGAAAACGAACCCGCACTTTCTGCATTGAGGGGGTTGCATTACAAGAATCTTTCTTCCCTGCGAGAGTGCCCTTACGCTCTTGGCAACGTGCGTTATGTCCTCGTATAGCCTCCTTCGCTCCTTTCCTTTGATTTCTAGTATATACGCAAGTTCATCTACCGTCATGAAGTGGTCCGATTCCTCTAGTATCTTCATTATCTTCTCGCGTCGTGTTAACTGGTTCTCGGCGTACTCTTCCAACATTCTCACCCTGCTTTCTTACTATTACCTACTCTTAAATTGATGGGTTCGGTCTTACAGAGGGGGTCTACATGGGCACAGTGAAAGTGAGCTTCGTGGGACTACCGGGGGTTGGTAAAACGACAATAATAAAATTGTTGACCGGTGCTCCACCTCCGCTCGAATATAGACCAACTATAGGCTTTGACCTCGGGAAAATATCATTCGGAGAGCATGAGGTTTCGCTTTTCGACCTAGCGGGGCATGAGAGGTTTCGGACTCTATGGCCCCAGATACTCAAGGGGAGCACCCTTGTTATCCTGGTGACCGATAGCACTCCCGTGAATGTTCTGCAGTCGAAGAAAATACTAGAGGAGTTAAAGAAAATTGACGGATACCGTGTAATTGCGATTGCGAATAAGCAGGACCTCCCAGGTGCGATGAAGCCGAACCGTGTGCAAGATTTATTAGAAGTTCCCACGTATGGTCTTGTGGCAATAGACCCTCGTGAGAGAGTGAAAATGTATCACATCCTCATGAAGGAGTTCAAAAAATTGGCACTGGAGGTGAAGTGAGTGTTTGAGTTTGGTGTCAAAGACATAGCGGCGATCGTAAAGATAGACTTCGATATAGAGCAGGGTCCTGTGCTCAAAGAAGTCAAAAAACTCGATGAAAACTTCAATGTGAACATAGAGGACCTCTTCGTGAACATTTATTTGTGGTTCATGGGTGGAAGCCTTGATAAGCCGAAGCCCCGGTTCATTGCGTTTGATGAGTTCTCAATAGCGGCTTTCATCAAAGAAATGGAAGTAACATGTGTTTTCATAAAGGGAAACGATGGTTTGGAGAAGAGCATGAGCCACATAAGGGAGATTGTGGAGAAAATAGAAAGAGGAGAGCCTATAACCGAAGAAAAGAAGGTTACGAAAAGTATTACTAGAAGGAGAAGAAGGAGAAGGAGAAGACGATAACTATACAAGTCTTTCGGCTCCATTTTTATGTACGATCACGGTGGTTTCTGCCTGAGCCACAGGATTCTTATCGACTTCCCTAAGTGGGGGATATGCATAAATTATCCCTTCTGATATCATTTTCGTAAATGTTTTCACCGCTTTTCCGGATCCGGTTATCTCGTCAAACCATCTTAATGAGAAAGGCAACATCTGGCATCTCCTGCATATTAAAGAGTAAATTCGTGACTCGTCCCTTGTTTTGGGCTTTTTCTCAGTGAGTTTAAATATCGAGATGGGGCGATCGTCAACAACATATGCTCGTTTTCCTGTGGTGGCGAATGGCTCTATTGCCACTATCATTCCTTCATGCAGCTTGGGGGCTAGTATGCCCAAAGGGCGTGGTGACGAAACATTTGGTATTGAAAGTCCAGCATGAAGATTATAACGTTCCATTGCATGACCAGCAAGGTTTTTTATCGGATTATAACCATATCTTTTAATTTCTCTTTCTATCACTGCACCTATCTCCGAAACCCTAACACCTGCCTTGATGTGGTCGATTGCGGCCTCCAACGCGTCCTCAGTTGCCTTTATTAGATCCGTCAGGCCGCTTCCGAGGTTTAGAGTTTTTGCGATATCGACAATATAGCCATTAACGTGTACCCCGATATCCACCTTAACGAGGGATCCGTGAGGTATTCTTTTTGGATCCTGGGGAGGGGAGGAATAATGGGCCGCGATATCGTTTATTGAAATATTCACTGGAAACGCGGGGCGCCCTCCTAGCCTTCTTATCAACTGTTCTAGTTTTTCACAGATTTCAATTATCTTTATTCCCGGTTTTATTATTTTTTCTGCCTCTTTGAGAACTCTCTCTGCGATCTCCGCTGCTGCTTTTAGGTATTCCCGTGCATGAGGCTTCAGCGGCCTCACCACGCCTTCAATATTACCATTGTTGTCGTCTTAAGAACGCCATTTATTTTTCTTATCTCATCGATCATACGGTTGAGCGCATCATTATCCGGACCGTTCAGAAACACCACAATATCGTATTCGCCTGATACCTCATAAACTGCACGTACTCCTTCTATTTTTCTCACTTCCCTCGATATTTCGGGGCACGGAATTTTTGTATTGACGGATAACATTACAATAGCCTGCGCGCCACCCTCCATAGACGTTTCTATAGTGAATTTCTTTATGACCCCGGAGTCGACAAGCCTTCGGACTCTCTTCCTTACCGCTGCTTCAGAGATACCTAACTTGCTAGCTATGGTGGTGAAAGGCGTCCTAGCATCCTCTTTTAATATTTCGATAATCCGCTTGTCCAGTTCATCGAGCAATTTCAACACCAGATTATATTAAGGAAATCACCAAAAAATAAATTTCGCTTAAAGGATTCCAAATGGGGATTCATACACACGAATGGTAACGATATTGCTTGGAATTTTCTATAAAACGCTCCGCATACTACCGTGACTATTTCCCCAAAAGATCGTTTAAAGAGTCGTGCCTCTAACCAAAGCGGGGCATATGTTCTCACGATAATAAACTCCAATAGGAATGTTTTTCCCGATTTAAAGTCCATCGCCATATGATACGCGGATACGCTCTCATTTGCAGAATAACAATCTGTATCAAGAAAATGGATACTGTGAATATTCGATTCCGATTTTAGGTAAGTTATCGAGTTTAAGAGGAACGTGAACATTGCCTCTATGTTATACATGGTACGTGCTAAATTGCTTGCCTCGGTCACAAATACCGTCTTCATTCCCTCCAATGATACATATGTAACTTAGTTGTGCCATTATGATCCGAAAGATACCAAAAACCTTAAAAAAGTACCTTCCTATGTCTCTGAGGGTTTCGCCCTGACGGCTGGTGACATTCCTCTGGGCTATTACGAGGATGATACGGAGAAGGTCGCCGTACTACTATTAGAGAACGGAAGCTTTTTTATAGGCAAGGCCTTCGGCTCCCCCACCGACACATATGGAGAGGTCGTCTTTAATACTGGAATGGTAGGGTATCCCGAAACATTAACGGATCCTTCATATTACGGGCAGATACTCGTCTTAACATATCCTCACATTGGAAATTATGGAGTTCCGTCATATTCCGTGAAGGATGAGTACGGACTTCCGCGGTATTTTGAGTCCATGGGAATAAAGGTACGCGGCTTAGTAGTTAACGAATTATGCAAGCAACCAAGTCATTGGTCATCGAGTCGGTCACTACACGACTGGCTACTGGAAGAGGGGATACCAGGGATAGAAGGTATAGATACGAGGGCGCTTGTGAGGAGGCTTCGGGAATACGGCGTAATGAAGGGGATGATTGCATTTTTCGACTCGGATGATGACATTCCTTTCGAGAAATTGTTTGAGAAACTGAGAAAAATGGAGGATCCGAACACTGAGAATCTGGTAAAATATGTGAGTCCCAAGGAACCCGTGATTCACACCGTTCCGAGGCCAAAGTATCGGATAGTGGTGATAGATTGCGGTGTTAAACTAAATATTATTAGAAGTCTTCTTGCACGGGGAGCGGAGGTTATAAGAACCCCATACGACATGCCCGCCGATGAAATATTGGAGTTCAAGCCTGACGGTGTACTTGCAAGCAATGGTCCGGGAGATCCGAAGATGGTGAGGGAGACGGTAGACGCTGTGAGAGAGATCGTAGAGGGGGGAATTCCTTTCTTCGGAATATGTTTGGGAAACCAGATACTCGCCTTATCGATGGGTGCTGATACCTATAAACTCAAATATGGCCATAGATCCCAAAATCAGCCATGTATGGAAATTCAAAGCGGAAGATGCTTTATCACCTCACAGAATCACGGCTACGCCGTCAGCATGGACTCCCTTAAGGGCACAGATCTAGAGTTGTGGTTTATAAACGTGAACGACAAGACGATTGAGGGCATTCGGCATAAGAAGATGCCTGCATTCTCAGTACAGTTTCATCCTGAGGCGTCGCCGGGTCCGGTTGATACGAGCCACCTCTTCGACGAGTTCTTGAGAATGGTGAGGAGACATGCCTAGGTTTGAGTGGATAAAGAAGGTAATAATACTGGGAAGCGGCGCAATAAAAATTGGAGAGGCAGGGGAGTTCGACTACTCGGGAAGCCAAGCGTTGAAGGCCCTTAAGGAGGAGGGTATAAAGACCATACTCGTGAACCCGAACGTTGCAACGATCCAGACGGATCCTAGGCTCGCCGATAAGGTTTATCTTTTGCCCGTGAGTCCGGAGTTCGTGGAAGAGGTCATAAAGAAAGAAAGACCCGATGGAATACTACTCGGGTTTGGAGGACAGACGGCCCTTAACTGTGGAGTAGAACTCGCAGAGAGGGGAGTCTTTGAGAAGTACGGTGTTGAGGTTCTGGGAACCTCGATAGAATCAATAAAAATAGCGGAAGACAGGGAACTTTTCAGGCAGGCGATGATGAGAGCCAATGTTCCGATACCGAAAAGCAGATCGGCATTTTCCGTCGAGGAAGCCGTTGAGATTGCGGAAGAGATAGGGTATCCTGTTATAGTTCGTGTGGCCTATGCTCTCGGTGGTAAGGGATCGGGTGTTGCCCGCAATAGGGAGGAACTCATAGAGATAGCCAGAAGAGGACTTGCCCAAAGCATGATCGGACAGATACTAGTGGAGGAGTATTTAGACAGGTGGAAGGAGATAGAGTACGAGGTTGTTAGGGATTATGAGGACAACTGCATAACCGTATGCAATATGGAGAATTTTGATCCCATGGGAATACATACCGGGGAAAGTATAGTCATAGCACCCTCGCAGACTCTCACAAATACGGAATATCATCTCTTACGCGCGGCAAGTATAAGGATTGTTCGTGAATTAAAAATAGTCGGCGAATGCAACATACAGTTTGCTCTCAGTCCAAGTTCGGAGGATTATCGAGCAATAGAACTTAATCCGCGCCTCTCACGAAGTTCAGCCCTTGCCTCGAAAGCGACGGGATATCCCCTCGCATATATTGCTGCAAAACTCGCGATAGGGTACACGCTTCCGGAACTGTTGAACAAAGTGACGGGAATCACCACGGCGTGCTTTGAGCCTGCCCTTGATTACGTTGTTGTGAAGATACCGAGATGGGACTTCAGAAAGTTCCGTAGAGTTAGCAGGCGGATAGGGACCCAGATGAAGAGCGTAGGAGAGGTAATGGCGATAGGCAGGTGTTTCGAAGAGGCTATTCAGAAAGCTGTCAGAATGCTGGACATAGGAAAGGTAGGCCTCGTATGCAACCCCGATGATGACGAGCCCGAGCCACTTGAGAAGGTAATTGATGTTTTAAAGAACCCGACGGACGAGCGTCTCTTTAAGATAGTTAAGGCAATCAAAATGGGGCTCTCGATTGACGAAATTTACAAATTGACTGGCATAGACAAGTGGTTCCTTTACAGGATAAAGAATATAGTTGACATGGAGAGAAGGCTCAGGGCAATTCCTAGGGAGAAATTTAAAGATAAAAAGTTCCTCAAAAGGTTGTTAAAGGAGGCTAAACGCCTGGGATTCAGTGATGCGCAGATTGCACGATGCTGGGGAATGAAAGAGGAGGAGGTTAGGAGGTTAAGAAAGGAGCTCGGTGTAGTTCCCGTTGTTAAGCAGATAGACACTCTCGCCGCAGAGTGGCCCGCAAAGACAAATTATTTATATGTAACGTATGGTGGAGAGGAGGACGACATATCCTTTTCGAACGAAAAGAAAAAGGTCATAGTGCTCGGTTCCGGAACTTACCGAATAGGGTCATCTGTTGAATTCGACTGGTGTTCGGTTAACACGGTGTGGGCGCTCAAGAGGAACGGCATAGACGAGGTCATCATAATAAATTACAACCCCGAAACTGTTTCAACCGACTATGACATCACCGACAAACTTTATTTCGAGGAACTGACCGTTGAAAGGGTGCTTGACATCGTGGAGAAGGAGGGGCCTCTCGGCGTAATCTTATCGGTGGGAGGACAGATTCCGAACAACTTAGCGTTAAAGTTAGCGAGGGCTGGTGTTAACATCTTAGGCACATCGGCGGAGAGCATAGATAGGGCCGAGGATAGGGCAAAGTTCAGCAAACTGCTAGATGAGTTGGGAATTCCACAACCTCCATGGAGTGAGTTCACAAGTATAGAGGATGCGGAGGAGTTCGCTAGGAAGATAGGGTATCCGGTGCTCGTGCGGCCCAGTTACGTATTATCCGGATCCGCGATGAACGTCGCTTATACGCCGACGCAATTAAGGAAGTATCTTATGGAGGCCGCAAAGGTTTCGGAGGAGCATCCGGTTGTTATTAGCAAGTTCATAATGGGTGCACGCGAGGTCGAGGTCGACGCGGTATCTGATGGGGAGGATGTGTTCATAGGTGCGATAATAGAGCATGTGGAAAATGCCGGTGTGCATAGCGGAGATGCAACTATGAGTATTCCGCCGCAGACGATTTCATCCGAGATACTCGACAAGATAAGGGAGTACACGTGGAAGATTGCAAGAGCCTTACGCATTCGAGGACCCTTCAACATACAGTACTTGGTCAAGAACGGCACCGTGTACGTAATAGAATGCAATCTGAGGGCGTCTAGGAGCATGCCGTTCGTAAGTAAAACAATAGGAGTTAACCTGATGGAGGTTGCCACCGCAGTCATTCTTGGCAAGAAACTCAGAGAACTCAATATTCCGAATAACTTTGAGAACCTACCTTATGTGGGCGTGAAGGTGCCGCAGTTCTCATTCATGAGACTGGATGGCGCGGACCCCGTAGTGGGAGTTGAAATGGTGAGCACCGGGGAAGTCGCTTGCTTCGGGTTCCACTTTTCCGAGGCGCTGATAAAGGCGCTGTTTGCGGCTGGTTTTAAGGTTCCGGTAGACGGCGGGTCGGTATTAATATCGGTCGGTGGACCGGAACTTAAGAAGGCGATAATCCCGATAGCGAAGGAGTTGGAGAGTTTAGGATTTAAGATCTACGCAACAGAGCATACCGCTGAGGCATTAAGGGAGCATGGGATAAACGCACACGTGCTATACAAGATAAGTGAGCCGGAACGGAAGCCCAATATATGGGATTACATTGTAGATCGGAAGATCTCTCTAGTAATAAATATACCCTCCAGTATAACGCTGGAAAAGTACTCCGCAATGCTGGAGGATGAGTATCTCATAAGGAGAAAGGCCGTTGAGTTCAACATTCCAGTCGTTACGAATCTCGAACTCGCGGCGGCGATAGTGAGAGCTATCAGGGAGTACAGGGAACTTGGAGGTTTTGGAAAAATGCAGGTGCTGGCACTCGATGAATACTGGGAATACCTTCCCTCTATATTCTGGTAACTTTTTCTCACACCCTAGTCCATTCCGAGCACGCTGATCTGATTATTTTGCCGTCCGGTGTTCTTGCTATCATAAGCTTTAAATTCATAGTCTCTCCTTTCAACAAAGAGCGAAAACCCATAGTGGAGAGAAAAATGAAGAAAGAGGTCACGTTAAGGTTTCTTGGTGGCGCGAGAAAAGTAGGATGCTCTGCAATACTTGTCGAGTGTGAAGAAGGAAGAATTTTGCTGGATTATGGTGCCACACCCTCTAAAAAGATAGAATGGCCACTACCATGCGACGTCGTGCATCTGGATGCAGTAATACTAACTCACGCCCACATTGACCATAGTGGGGCAATACCACTGCTGTTTAACTTTTCAGAAGTACCCGTGATAATGACCCCTGCAACCCTCGACCTTACGGAACTCCTAATCTATGACATGTTCAATGTCGCAAGAGAACCGCTGCCGTTCAGTAAGAGAGAAGTCAAGCTGATGCGCAACAATGCCATTCTCCTGAATCCGAACACGTGGTACAACATTAATGATAGGATAAGAGTAAAATTGCTCGACGCCGGGCACATACCGGGTAGCGCATCGATATTACTCGATATTGATGGGGTGAGAATCTGGTACACCGGGGATATAAACACCAGGGAGACCCAACTGCTAAGGCCTGCGGATACGGAGATCGGACACGTCGATGTAATAATAACTGAGAGCACATACGCGCTTAGAGATCATCCGCCACGGAAGAGGGAGGAGAGAAAGCTTATAGAGGCCACTAAAGAAGTTTTGGAAAGAGGCGGCGTGGTGCTGATACCCGCATTTTCGGTTGGCAGGTCACAGGAGGTTCTGTGTATTTTCAGAAAATACGGGTTCAATGGAAGAGTTGTTCTTGACGGAATGGCAAGACACGCGAGTAGAATACTACTACAACATCCGGAGGCTGTGAAGGATTACAATCTTCTGGTCGAGGCCCTTAAAAGCGTGAAATGGATACAGGATGCAAACGAGCGGTATAAGGTAATTTCAAGCCCCAGCGTCATAGTTTCACCGGCAGGCATGTTGGTTGGAGGATCTGCTGACTGGTACTTAAAGTACATATACAACGACCCGACTAGTGCGCTATTCTACGTTTCATATCAGGTTAAGGGGACGCCAGGCAGGGAAATCCTGGAGACGAAGAAGATAAGAATTGGTGGAAAGGAAAAGGAGGTAAAGGCGGAAATAAGATACTTTGAATTGTCATCTCACTCGGGCCGGACCGAACTACTTTCCATGTTAACTAAAGTATGCAATGGTGCAACTGTTTTCACGGTTCATGGTGATGAGGAGTCGACCATTGGGTTGGCTAACGAGTTAAGGGAGATTTATGGCATCGAGGCATACTGTCCTGCGCCTGGAGACAAGTTCCGCGTGTGTCCGCAATGGTAACCTTCCTAAACTTTCCACGTGTCAGGTTGGACGAAATAAGAGGGTTACAAGCGATTATTATTGGAGTACCGTTCGATAGGCTGTGCTTTTCCCGTAAGGGGTCAAAAAAGGCACCAGATGCTATAAGACGTGCATCTTTGATTTATAGCGGGTGGATCCCGGATCTTGATATCGACGTTTGCGAGGGAAGTATTGGAGATGCGGGAAATTTGAAGTTTGCATTTTTCTTTAGCATTAACAGATGTCTTTCGCTCATAGAGGATGCTTTCATGAGAATCTCCTCCGAGGGAGTGCCGTTTGTGGCAATGGGCGGGGACCACAGCATCTCTTTCCCGATAATTAGAGGTATTTCTAAAAATGTCGGATCACTCGGGATACTTTGGCTTGATGCACATTTGGATTTCATGAAGGAGTATCCGCGGGGGTTCCGACTATCATATGCGACTGTACTCAGAAACATTATTGAGAAATGTAACGTAAATCCCAGAAATATTGCGGTTATCGGGTTCAGGGGGTATTCTACGGTACCTAATGAGTATCGGGACGCTAGAAAATTGGGGCTCAACGTAATTAGTTCTGATGTTGTAAAAAAGGATATTAGGATGATTATAAGGAAAATCACGGAAATTTTCGAGGATACTGACGTCGTGTATGTCAGTTTAGATGTCGACGTCATAGATCCCGCATGGGCTCCTGGGGTATCGAACCCCGAGCCAGCTGGTCTTTCTCCCACCGAACTTATAACTCTGATTCGCGGTATTAGGGGAGATGTTGTGGGATTTGACTTGGTAGAAGTGACGCCAACCTATGACAGTAACGGCATAACGTGTTCGCTATGCTCGATATTCATAATCGAGATGCTTGCGAGGATTTTACAAACAGACAAATAAATCCCCATATTGTGGTGATGCTGATGGGCGAAAGGAAGGTCTCACCAGAGGAGTTAAGGAGAAGCATCACAAAACCCGTGTGTTTTCTCTGTCTTCTGGATGTTGCGATAAAAACGATAGATCTCTCAACGCCAGATGAGGAAAAGAAGTTCAAAGCGATAAAAAGGGTGCTGGCGATATTGCATGATAGGTTTGATGAGATGGTTATGGATAGACCGGCGTGGATTGCGACAGAACTCTACTGGGAGATTGCAGACGTGACGGGAAACCCGGATCCCTATAAAGTGTTAAAGGAAGAGAGCAATAGGATGGGGATGGCGGTTGCGGCGAAGGTAGAAGAGGATGTGTTCTCGGAGAAGGATGTCTATAAACGGTTATACAAAGCGGTTGCTGCCGCAATTACGGGGAACGTCATAGATTATGGAAGTGCTCTGCACAAATTTGATCTCAATCAGTTAACTGGAATATACAAAGAGATTCTTGAGCGTGGCTTTGCAGTAAACGACCTGTCATTGCTGTTAAAGAAAATTAAGGAGAGCAGGATCGTGTTATACATTGGAGATAACGCGGGAGAGACGGCATTTGACAGAATACTTGTCAGATTCTTGGTAGAGATGGGATTGAAAGTTTATTATGCTGCAAAGGACGCGCCGATTTCCAATGACGCCACGGTAGAGGATGCGAGATACGTGGGTATCGACAAGTATGCCGAGATCATAAGCACCGGAAATAACATCTTGGGAGTCGATTTTAGGAGAATGTCTAGGAAGTTCATCGAAGTTTATAGGAGTTGCGATTTCGTAATTGCAAAAGGACAATCAAATTACGAGACGTTCACGCACTTCATAGGGCGCCTCGAGAAACCGGTATTCTTGATATTGAGGGTCAAGTGCCCGCCGATAGCGGAGCATATAGGTCTATCGGTCGGAGATAATGTTGTTCTGAAGATCCAATAGAGAAATTGTGCTCATCGGAGAAATGAGTCCAATATTGTTTGCTTCTCCAACAATTTGAGTAAATACGACTTTGGAAGCCACAGGTGGAGTGATGTTTTCAAACGTGATGACATTCTCGCAATGGCCTCGCGTACGTCATCAAACACCTCAGGATTTCTCGAAAGCGCCGCTCTCACGTTTTCTCTTATTTGCCAGTTGCCGACAGGAGCATAATATTCCGGTCTTATTTCTCTTACCGCTATCACACATGCCTGCCTTTTTATGCGCCTTAAATACTCAAGTACCGGTAACCTAACCGCATAGTATCCGCCATCCATCTCCTGTGCTCTTCCATCATGTAGCTCCCAGTTTACAAAAACAGAAGGATTCTTTCCGCTGACCCACACACTCCGCGGCATCCATATCTCTATCATTTCGAAGCTGTATGGACGGGGTATAAGTAGGATTTCGTAATGATTCCCGAGATACTCATGATGGAAAAGTAAAATTTCATTTATGAGCGGCATGCACTTTACTTCCTTCAGTAAGAAGTCACCGATGATTTTGTCAACTGCTGTTATCGACCATCTAGTGGGAACGATGCGCCTTTGCTTCTTTATACCGAGTAATCCGGTACTTAGTAGCCTTTGTATGTGATACACATCGATGCCATGGGAATACAGCTTTAGTATTGCTTGTGACGCTTTCAGATCGTAATCGCACACAATCCTATCGACAACTCTAGGTACTGACGGGTTCTGCGCAAGTATTAGATCCCTTGTGTGCGCGGTTACCCCCACGGGTGTTATGATACCATCGAACGTGAATCTGAATCTTGGCCTCTTTTCAAAGTGAACCTCTACGTCGATGGGCCTCGAGGAGATGACCATCTCCTGAATTCGTTCTAAAACCTTGTTTCTCGGGAAAGCAGCATCCCTAACGTGAACCTGAGTTCGAGAGTTGACCATTGATGACCGCAACCTGATTATCTCGTCGAGGGTTACCCCCTTGACGAGCCATAGTCTTGGAGAATCAAAAAATGCAGCATTATCACCAATTTCGGGCGGAATTAAACCTCCAACGTAAATTTGCGGGTAATTCCACTCACCAACGAGCGTAGATGGCGGGGTGGATCCGAACATTTCTTCTTTATTTTCCAAATTTATTGCGACCTGCTTCATTGCCTCGACTCTGAACAATATTGGGCATTTCGGCCTCCCGCACAATCTTCTTGATCCCTTACATTTTGCACAGAGGCCTCTTTCCCTCGGCGTATGAGGCATTTCGAATCACTTCTTTTAGTGAGACACATATCGTGTATTTTGGTCACGAGGAATTATTTAAATCAAGCCGATAGGCGTGGCGGTCATCGATGTTATCAGTGATAGGCTTTCGGCATTTCGGCATTTTGTCAACAAAACGTATGACATAGGTTCAGAGGTTGCTTTACATTCTTGCATGAAAAGCATCAGTACCGCAATGCCTTTTTAAGAATAAAAGAGCAATTTCTTTACAACTCATAGTTGTAATAGATATCACTTCAAAAAATAACTTTTTATATGACAACTATTTATTATATTATGAGGAAGAAACGAGGTGATCGGCGATGGTGGTGGCAATGAAAGGGAACGGCGAGAGAATCATTGCACAGGTAGACAACATGCTTCTGAAGGAGACCGTGGTGGGCAAACTTCTAAAAAAGACAAAGATTTACGAGTTAGAGATGAATCTTGGTAAGAGCAAGGCCTCGCTTAAGATGACAAAAGATGAGTTGATGGAGTTGATGAGGATGCTTGCAGATGGTAGATCCTTCTCAATACACGGAAAGCTCTATGATGTCGAATTCCAGAAAACGAAGGATGGGTTCTTGATGCTTTATAAGGAAAACGGGCAAATAAAGCAGTTATTCATACCTGTGAAGCTTAATTATAAGCATATGAGCGGTCTTTTGAGACTTTTAATCCGCGCGTATAGAAAATTGTTCTGATATTCCCAATGGTATGTACTTCTCCAGAACCTGTTCCAGATATTCGGGGTCTTCGTTCTTCAAATTTGAGATTTCTGCCAGAATTTTGTCTGCGAGTTCTCTTGCGCGTTCAATCTCATCGTGAGGGTCCGTTATTAGTACTACTATTATGTTGCCGTTGTGAGAGAAGATAAGGTTGTATTTTTCGGTCCTGTAAAGTTGACACCTCCCCATGGATAGTGTTCTTGCAAGGGAGTCCAAGGCAACGAGGTATCCTGAGATAAGGACCTCATTTATCGGAAGAGGTCTCAAACTTTTCACAACGACCGGAATCCCTGAGTCTTCGAGCACTAGTATTGCATGTATCAGAGAGAGGCCCCCCGCTTTAATGGGTTTGGTGTTGTCAGAAAATTTAGAACGCGGAAATATATTGTTTCATATTACCGTGGACTTTATGCCGTTACGACTTCTTGAGTAGATCCCTATATTGTTGTAGAAGAATGAATTCTTCTAAGGTTAACCTTCTCGTCTTCTTGAACTTCTCCTCTATTCGTTTTACCCTTTCGCGTATCATTTCCTCCTCCTCTTTCCACCTCTCTAGGATTTTCTGTGCAAGCGCCATGGCCTTTGCCTCTTTTAGCTTTTTCGTTCCATCTTTTATCATTTGTGAAATGTTTTCCAACTCTTGCTCGAGGGCCCTTATTCTTTCCCGTGCATTTAGATAGTTCTTGTGATAGGCGTCTGCCTGCTGTTTATATTCGTCTCTCATCTTCATTAATTCCTCTATTTGCTGGTTGTACTCATCAACTTTCTTTTGCTCCTCATCTATCTTTCCCTGTAGCTCCTCAAGTTGGGTTCTGAGTTCATCGAGATGCTTCCTCAGATTCTCTATTTGAGCCCTTTTTTCCTCTCGTTCGTAGTATACGAGCAACTCCTGTTCTATACGGATTATCTCCTTTATCAATCTCTTCTCCTCTTCGAGCGAAAGTGCCTCCGTTTGTATTCTCCAATCGAGGCGATCCCTCAGTTCTAAGAGGCGTTGAGGGTTTCCGCGCACCTTTGGCATAGATCCTCGGATTTCTCGGATTTCTCCTATTATTTTTCTTATTTTTTCGCGCAGAGTTCTCCTTACTTCCCTCAAGAATTTCAGATTTTCTATTATCTCTCCCCTGCGGCTTCTTATCTCCCTTATTTTCTCTGATATCTCCTTGACCTTTGCGTTTATCTTATCCCTCTCCTCTCTGTATTTCCTTGCCGTTTCTCGCAATTTCTTTAACTCTTCTATTATTTCAAATCTTCTCTTTCGCAAGTCGGAGATCTGCAATGCTAGAGATTTCACTTCCTCTAACTGCACAGAGTTACCCTCACCGTTTTTCTTGCTATATGTACGTTTGCGTAGAGCGAATGGTCATTTAAAAATTTACACTCATGTGAAACGGTCGTTATGGGGCTTTGGACATTCGAGCATTTATTAGAATTGCCGATGAACCATGTGCTCGAAATTGCACAAATTTTATTTTTACAGGATCGCTAACCCCATGATCCGCAGGTTATAAAAGTGCGAGGTGTGTATTAAAGTGGTGGCAAGCGTGTGGTGTTAATGATGAATAAGGAGACCTCACTGTCCGAGGAGATAAGGAAGGTTAGCAAAGCTACTGTTGCGGCAATAGGCATGCTCACGTTCGCCGTCATTCTGATGATAATTCTAATAGTATTGCTGGTGCATGGACAGCCAGACCAATGGGTTCCGGTACTTATGGTGATGCTTTTCCTCCTAATATTCGGTTTCTCGCTTTACAGGGAGGAGTAACTAATATAGGTTGCGCAGGGTTATTAAAAGATTAGAATAGAGAACGGGAAGTGTTACAGACGGGGGACATAAGTCCTGTGGGTTCAATACACGAGGTATTAAAAGGCATCACTGATAAGGGCGCGCTGCACGCGGAAGTCGTACTCGTACAGGAGGAGACTTTCAGTGTTGAGGGATGTGATGGTACCTTCATTAGAGAGCAGTCTAGGAGAAAATACGGAGTCGCTAGGGTTCTCACCAAGAGGGGCTGGGGAATAGAAGTTACTGACGATATTTCGCCCGAAGGTTTACAAAAGGCCCTAGATCGAGCCGTATTTGCCGCAACACTGTGCGGTTATGCAAAGCTTCATCAGTTAAGCAGTAAAATTTTCGATTGGGGCGCAGGGCAGGGAAGTTTTGTGATTCCCGAGAGACTTCCTCCTACAAGTTTAAGCCCGTCTGATTTTGCGGACTTCTTATCAAAGATACGCGCACTTGCCATTGATGTGTTAGGGACCTATTATTTGAGTTCGAGGACAAGGATGACCTATAGGAAGATTTCTAAAAGGGTGCTGGGCAGTGATGGCACAGACATTTATGAGGAGAGACCATTTTCCGGGGTAGAATTTGAGGTTAATGTTAAGGTTCCGCGTAGAAAGGTGCTTGGAATGGGGTTTAGGGTGGGCAGTGTTGGCGGCATGGAGGTTATGTTTTCTGGAATTATTGAGCAGTTAGTGAACAATTGTGCGGGTATTGCTAGGCATTTGACAGGTGCGAGGGTTCTTAATCCTTTATGGAGAGGAAAAAGATTACCGGTGGTTTTAGACTGCGATTTGAGTGCTATGGCAATATATAAGATTCTGCTTGAGAAGTTCACCTCGGATAGTATTTTTGTCAGTGGACAGCAACCAACGGAGCTCATAGGTACAAGAGTTGCAAGCGAGGAATTGACAATTTTCGATGATCCGATGTTGTCGAATGGATATGGGTCCTACGCCTTCGATGATGAGGGTGTGAGGACACGGAGAAAGAAGATCATGGAGGATGGATATCTTGTGACCATCATAAACACAAAGTTGCACGCAACATTGATGGGGGAGGAGCCAACGGGTAACGGGAGAGGACTACGATCCGTGCCTCACGCAATTCCAGGCAACGTGTATGTGAGATCTAAGGATTGGTCCCTTGAAGAATTGATAGAGGGTGTAGATCTTGGGTTCTACTTGCACGGTGTACGAGGGGTTGAGATAGAAGGAGGAAGAATAACCATAAAGCCTCAGATAGCATTTTTGATAGAGAAGGGAGAGATAAAGATTGCTGTAAGAGATCTGACTGTTAGTGAGGAGATAAGTAAGTTTTTAAACGGTATCAACGGGATAGGGAAGAAGGTCAGGTTATACGCGCATACGGAGGGCGATATCCCGGTTGGAGTGGGCGCTCCGCCGTTAAGAATTTCACAAATGCACATTTTTTAGTTAATAAGCATTTGACAGCAACCACACGTTACCTATATGGACATTGGTAAGACCTTCCTCCTTTGCTGCTTTCAGGCATTCCTCCGCGTGTCTTCGGCTAGTTGTTGGAAGATCGCTCATCAGATATTGTGGATGGAATGCAAGTAGAGAGTACGGAATGTCAGGGCTTATATCTGCCAGAAATGATGCTATCTGGCGGACCTCCTCTGTGTCCACATATCCAGGAACCAGTAGAGTACTTGCTATCAGGAATGGCGGGTTTGGTCTTTCATGGAAGTACTTTCCGAGTTTGCGGAAGTTTTCTAGCGTTTGTCTATTAGTCACACCTGTGAGGGCTATGTTTATCGATTCGGTCCAGGCCTTAAGATCGAATTTTATGCATCCACCACTTTCAAACGATAATTCTGCTGCTTTTTCAAGAAGACGCCAATTCATGGTACCGTTGGTCTCCCAGCATATTCTCATTATTCCATTCCACTGCTTTGCCCTTTCGATTGCAAGTTCGGATGTCCTAAGAGCATGTAGCATTTGAGAGCTAGGGTCTCCGCCAAAGTAGCAAATGCAACTTACACGCTTGTTCACTTTGCTTGCGAGTTCCTTTGCGCTCATCAAGGGGCGAAGTTTTGCAGTCAGGTCCCTAAAGTGCCAGTTTTGGCAGAATAGGCAATCAAATGTACATGATCCGTAAAATACTGCCAGATTCTCGTATCCAACCTCCGGGCCATTTCTATAGGCGTATTTTGGATATCCAGCCCCCGTGCAGCCAGGGCATACAAAATATGCAACACAATTTGTCGGCAACGGATCATAATACCATTCAAGTAATCCCTTTTCTGGGGTGCCTGCAAGTCTTACGAGTTTTCCTCCAACGTTCTTGACGAGACCGCAAAAACCCAATCCACCTTCGGGTATCTGACACTGATTGACACACATTCCGCATTTTACGCCATTTTTATCCCTAGGAGGTTCAGAGGGGAGGTTAAACATTCTCTTACTGTAGGCATGGGCCTCTCTTGCATAGGGGAGTGCGCTTTCGGGATTTTCCCTTATACATTCGCCACATACGCCCAGCACTTCCGCAATTAGTATGCTTTTCTTTCCGCAGACCTTGCATTCCTTTTCGGTTGGCTTTGAATATCTAAAAACCCTGAAGATCATCTTCCTCACTTTGAAAGTTTGATATTTTTCCGGTTTAATATTTTGGCCCGAAAGAACTTTAACTCTTACCTAATTGCCATTCAAATGATTGTTCTCAGATCACTGAGACGGAAGAACGCAAGTGGGACTACAAGTTCATTAAGCAGGAGAGAGCCATGAGAACTTACGATTCTAGGTGGCAGAATTTCCTCCTCATCTCTTTCAATTACCATTTCGAAGAATCCTATCAAGTTTCCGAGTCTCGCTTTGATCGCGTCCTTGTTTTTCTTGTACGGGTAAACACGTTTAAAGATACGGTCAAATTCCATCACCAGTTTTCCTCCCGTCTTGTCCTCGATCCACTTTCTAAACTCGTCTACTTTCTCCTCTTTAACGTAAAAGTGCATTATTCTCCCGCTCTTTCCTGGTCTTGCAAGAAGGAACTCCTTTGCTTCTTCGAAGTCCTCTCTCTTTAGTTTCACAACTTCACCGTTGCCCAGCTCCACTTGTCCGTGATCAGAAAATATGAGAACCGCCGTATTTTCGCAGATTCGGTCGTCAAGTTCAAACGCCAGCCTTAGCAGATTTTCTTCGAGATACCGCAATCCCAGCATGTATTCACGGCTATTTGGCCCGTAAACGTGCGCCAATTCGTCTAAGAGCCCCGTATATATTTCCATTAATATTTTTCTGTCTTGATATCTTGTTAACAATTCTCTTGCGGTTGAAAAACAATCGATCATGTTGTGATATCCCAGCAGGTGTTTTACATCCTCGGAAATGAGTTTAGAGATCCCCGTTCTGGCAATTGCACTCTCTAACAGTCTTACATGTAAGTGGTCATCGCTCACGTTTTCATATACTGTTTGTTCCCACATGAACACCTTTATGTTGACGCCTACTGATGGCAGGGCGTCCCTTTCACGTGCATCGAGGGTGCACATGTTGAGAGTGTCCACAACGTTACCTATTTCGGGGATGTATATTTTGAACCCGACAATTCCATGACATTCTGGCGGAACTCCCGTGTATATGGATGTCAGAACGGTTGATGTTATTGTGGGAAACACGGAGGATAGTAAAATGAGGTTACCGGACTCCCTTGCTCTCATCAGGATTCTAGAGTAGGGTATCTGTTCGAATCCGAGAGAGTCTATTAGTATGGCGATTACGTTTTTTACGCTCATGCATCCGGCGTCTTCGAAGACTTTTTTTATCTTCTTGTTTCCGAGAAGAGTCCTTCTGTTTTCTACCTCAATCCCCATGAGTGCATATGCTGTTGGCATGACCATGAAAACATTTCTCTCGTAATTTGGCAAATAGAGGTTTTCGAGGAACTTTGCCGGTCTTACTATTTTCAGGGCTTCCTCCACGAGTTCCTCCATTGTTACCACTCTTGGTAGTAATCAGAATAGCGGCTATCTTCTGTTCTGGTCTCGGCTCTTAAACTTTTCATTGCGGTTTCTAGGGTCCATCTCAGTTTGTCCTCGAGTCTTCTGAGTTGTTCCCCTGTGCCGTAGTTTTCCAGTATTATTTCCCTGACTATATTCCCATCGAGAATTATATCATAGTTAAAAGCCTCCTCATCCGATATCTTACCCATTTTTTTCAGTTCCACATCCTTTCTGCGCAACGGTTCTAGAACTCTACCGACGAAGAAAGATCTGAAGGGCGCGGACCGCGAGTCCACGATTACGTTTTCACTTATAACTATCCTCACTCTCTTCGGTTCTATGTACATGTATGCGAGAGTTTCCCCGGTCTTTTGAGATACTATTTTTCTGGTTTCCATGTGCGGGACTTCGCCCCCTTTTAACATCTCAGATGCGCGCACGAAACTCTTTTTAACGAGTAGATTGTCGATTACACGTAGAAATTTCTTGAGCATATTTACTTCCTTCATTCGCTTCTCTATTTCCGTTTCAAGATACTTCTTCAATTCGGCAAGTGTTTCAACATCGCTTTCCAAATCTATACACTCCCAGTGATACCTCTCTTGTCCGCATCACATCAGTTAAAATTCCATCGCCTCTAATATTTGCAATGGTAGGGGGTGCCCTTGGCGGACCGGTACCTAGTGTTCCGATGCCAGCACTGCGGGCACTTTACATACTCCCCTATCGGGCAGAAGACCAGAGTATGTAGCTATTGTGGGAAGGTCATTAAGATAAGCACCGCTAATGCCATCATAGTTGATGACAAGTACAAGGCCGCGCTTCTCGTTAAGAAGTTCAACATGAGGGATGGATGGAAAGATTTTAAGAGATTATTGGAGGCGCAACGAGAAAAGGTTCTCGAAATTTTAGAAGTTACGGAAAAGGAGAAAGAGAGAGCGGAGAAAGGTAGCGCTGAGGAAATTGTGATTGCGGAGCATTCTAAGGTAAGAAGATTACTCAAGTTATTGGAGGAGCGCTGCAGCCAGAAACCGTTACACCTAAACGATTTTAGGAAACTCTGTGCAAAGTATGGGCTTGAGGAAGAATGGGCGTTATCAAGAATTGAAGCTATGGCACGTGACGGTATGGTGATATTTCCGGACCCCTGGCACATTCAGTACATGAGCGGTGGGGTTGAAGGTATCGTCGTATCAAGGGTACGGCGGAAAGTCGCTGTAAGGGCACGCAAGAGTAGGAACCCTATCAAGGTCGCCATGGAGTTCTTTAGGAGGATGTCGCAAGCTAGTTATGATGACTTTCTGAATTTCATGCTTGAGGAGGGCTTTTCTTCCGAGCAAGCTGATGCCGCATTAGAGGCTCTTCTGAGTAGGGGAATGGTGATAAAGAACGTGAGTGGAACTTACGAGTGGGTGGGAGGTTAATGCCCGCAGTGGAACTGTTGGCCCGTGCACTTAAGGACATACAGTCCACGGATCCGGATCTCTCGCTAGTGGACCTGATAATAATTTTGTGGCTTTATGCAAGCCCTTATGAGACTAAGCGAAGGTACTTATCGAGTATAAAGAGAATTCTAAGACATGTAAAGGAATTTCAATTGCCAGACGGCAGATTATTACTTAGTGACGAGGAGCTTTCGAACTTAGTTCTTTCATCGTTGAAAAAGTTGGAAAAGAAGGGGTATGTTGCCATATTATCATGCGGCAACATATATGTGAGAGCCTGCTTAACACCAAAGGCAATCTCTTTTGTCAGGAGGAATTTATCAGATATATCGCTGGAGTTCTTAGAGGAGTACGGGCATCTCAAATAATTAGAAGCGATATGGGCGCCCATATTCCTCTTCATGAACCACGTTTCTAAGTGGCATTCTTGGCGGAGCGCGGGGTTCTTCTGCTGGCACTCCTAGTGGTATTATTGCAACAGGGCGGAGTTCCGGCGGTATGTTTAAGATTCTCATAACCTCCTCATCCCTAAATGCACCTATCCAGCAAGTTCCATAACCTAAGGCATATGCGGCGAGCATGAGATTCTGGACTGCTGCCGCCGTATCTAGCAGGCAATATAACCTCCTACCCCGTTCTCCATACACGCTTGCGGAGCGCATCATGTTTGCACAGGCGACTATGACAACGGGGGCCGTTGCGATGAACATCTGGTTCAGAGCGGCTCTGGCCAGGGCTTCCTTTCGTCTTTGATCCTTTACGACTATGAATTCCCAGCTTTGGAGGTTACCGGCAGACGGGGCCCATATCGCCGCCTCCAAAATCTTCTTTAGGTGCTCCTCCGGTATCGGGTTGCTTTTGAAACGCCTTATACTTCTCCTCCCGAAAATGCATTCGAAAACTTCCATGACCATTCCCCTCTGTTCATACAATTTCCGTTGTACGTATAAAATCTTCGACGTGGCGGGCGCTTCATTCGCGTTTCGGTAGCAAGATGTCATGAGGGCGCATTTCCTGCATCCCTGCTGGTGAGATGAATGCCAATTGGGCCTTCTCCCACATTTCTGGGATTGTCCGTGCACCAACATAACCCATTGCTGCCTTAAGTCCATCTACGAACTCTCTTACCACGTCTTCAACAGTGCCTCTATATGGAACCCAGCCTTCCACTCCCTCGGGAATTCCTTTTGCCGGTCTGTTATATCTATCTAGAGCATAGCGTTTTCTACGGGCTCTTTCACTTCCCATACCATAGTATTCCTTGTAGTAACGCCCTTCTAGGGCAACTAATCTTCCTGGACTTTCCTTACACCCGGCAAAGACGTTTCCCATCATTACACATGATGCACCAACAGATAACGCTAAAGCCACATCTCCCGGGTTTCTAATTCCACCATCAGCGATAATTGGTATTTTTGCTCCTAACTCGTGTATGGCATCGGCAACGCTAGCAACAGCATATAGCGTTGGTGCACCTATCCTCGTGACCACCGTGGTGGTGCAGATGGACCCACTTCCAATACCTACTCTCATCCCATGGACTTCCTCTAACTCGGATATGCAGTCGACTGCGGCTTCATATGTCCCTATGTTACCTATTATCATATCTGCCGATACTTCTCTCATAATCCGCTTCGTTGCCCTTATCACGTTGTCATTATGGAAATGTGCAACATCTATCACCAGTATGTCGACATACTTATCGAGCATCTTGGCCCTCTTGAGGTCAAACGGCGAAACCGCGGCTGCACATAGAAGCCTTCCCTCTTCGTCCCGAACGGCATTGGGGTACTTGCCTTTAAGCTCTAAGTCTTTTATTGTGATCAAACCCTTCAGTTTTCCGTGTTCGTCTACGATGGGTAGCTTCTCCACCCTGTGCTTGTGCATCAGAGACTTCGCCTCCTCCAGCGTTATTTCCTCTGGCGCGGTGATCAGTCTGTCCTTTCCGGTCATTACGTCCCTAACCTTAAGGTTCAGATCCGCGAACCTGACATCTCTCCATGTGACTATCCCTATCAAGTAGCCCTTGTCGTCAACTACCGGAAGCCCGTGGATTTCGTGTCTTTGCATAAGTTTAAGCGCATCAGCAACAGTCGCATCTGGGTGGATTACCACCACGTCCCTTATTATGAAGGACTCTGCGCGTTTGACTCTTTTTGCCATTTCTACTTCTTCCTCGGCACTGCAGTTTCTGTGAAGTACGCCGAGACCTCCTTGCCTTGCCAGCGCTATTGCCATTTCTGGCCCAGTTACGGTGTCCATGGGTGAAGATACGAATGGAATATTCAGTTTGTAGTTCATAGTGACGTATGTAGAAACATCAACCTCTGATGGTTCAACGGACGTATGCGAGGGCAGAATTATGAGGTCATTGAAGGTAATCGCAAGTTCTGCTGACTTTATTTTCTCTCTAAATCTTCCTTTGGGCATTTTTGCAAAACACCAGCCTTTTTAATCTATGAAAACGGGTGGTGATTTAAAACTGGTGGTATTAACATGAGCGGAGAGGAGGGGAGGAGAAACACATTGTAAAAAATAGAGGTTTGTTATAGTCCCTTCTTCTTGAGGAACTTGAATAGATCGACTAATCTGCACGAGTAGCCCCATTCGTTGTCATACCAACCTAGTACCTTAACGAACGCACTCTTGCCCTCAAGTACGTTTGTGCTCAGTCCGTCGATTATGCAGGAATGCGGGTTACCTATTATGTCAATCGATACTATTGGCTCCTCGGTGTATTCAAGTATTCCCTTGAGCCTGCCCTCGGCAGCTTCTTTATATGCGCTATTTACTTCCTCGCGAGTAACCTCGGTTTCTAGTTCCGCAACGAGATCCACTATTGATCCGTCGGCCACGGGTACTCTCAGCGCGAGGCCATCTATTCTTCCGGCAAGTTCAGGAATTACCAGTCCTATTGCTATCGCCGCTCCCGTTGTTGTCGGTATTATCGAAAGGGTGGCGGCTCTTGCCCTTCTCATGTCCCTATGCACAAGGTCTAGGAGGCGTTGATCATTCGTGAAGGCGTGACATGTTGTCATGAAGCCTCGTTTGAAGCCAAAGTTTTCATGCAAGACCTTTACCATGGGTGCGAGACAGTTCGTTGTGCAGGATGCCATTGAAATTATGTTGTGGTTCTCGGGATCGTAGATCTCCTCATTTACTCCAAGTACGATTGTCACGTCTGGATTTTTTGCTGGGGCTGAGATTACGACCTTCTTTGCTCCCGCCTGGAGATGCTTCTGAGCACCCTCTCTATGTGTGAACCTTCCGGTGGATTCAAGGACTACCTCGACACCGAGATCCTTCCACGGCAACTTTTGTGGATCGGGTTCATTAAGCACTTGTATTTCCATTCCGTTTACTATTATCGCTTTTTCCTTGTATGTCACCTCTGCGTCGAGTTTTCCGAATATAGAGTCGTATTTCAGGAGATGCGCGAGCATTTTCGCGTCTGCGAGGTCATTTATTGCCACAACTTCGAATTCTTGGAAAAAGTTCGGATCTTTGAGAGCTGCTCTGAAGAAGACTCTCCCGATCCTTCCAAATCCGTTTATCGCAATTCTAACGGTCATTGCGCTTCACCCTTATTATCCAAGCACTCCCACAATAGAGTTAGGATTAATGCCTTTAAAACCTTTGAACTCAAAGGGGCGGCGGCGTCTCCCTTCTCTCCTCCTTTCTTAATTTCGTCCATTTTATGAAGTCATCCGACGGTGGGCTTTTCTCATAAAGTTCACGCCTCATTGCTTCAAGGAGCAGGGGGCGTTGACCCACAAACTCCATTGCGCACATTATTCTGTGTCCGCTTCTCTCGGCCGTATCAAATATGTTTGCACAGTGGTCCCTCCATGAAAAGTCTCTCAGAAGATGATGATCTATTATTACTATTGGAATCTCGCGGACTATCTCCTCGAGATTGTTTAGTCCCTTCTGCACGGAGTCCCATTTTGTTTTTGCCCCTGCAAGATAAATGGGAGGGCCTCCTATGTACGCGACGCTTGGTTTTTCGTTTAGTATGTATTTTAGTGTCGCATCCGCCATTGGGCCTTGAACGTCTGGGGCAAACAAAAAGGATTCGTCACCATATCTTATTGTGCACAATAAAACGTAGCCGAGTTTTGAACCCTCTTCCCCGTGAGGCATCGGTGGGGAGAAGGAAATCTTAGTATCTCCGATGACGAAGGTTCTGCCATCGGCCCATTCGATCTTTCTTGCAACTTCCTTTACGGATTTATGAAAGGCATGCCCCCTTATTCTCTGGCTATGATTTATGTTGTCGGAAATGTCCTTAACGAGTAACACCTTATCCATGTAGATTTCGGTTGCAATTTCGGGGCTGCTCCACATGAATGTGAAGTTTCTAATGAAAGGCTTAAAGTGATCAAAATGATAATGACTTATAACGAGAACCTCACACTTTCTGGCCATGAGGATTATTCGTTTTGTCGCCTCCCTCACTGCCTTATATTCTTCGGGGTGGGGAGGGAGCCCCATGCGTTTGCCCAGCGCTGCGGAGGGGTCTAACAGGATTCTGACATCCGGGGTCTCGACAAGAGTCGCCATAGACCTTACTCCACAACTTTCGGACGATATAGGTAATATTTTGAGTTTTTTCAACACGCGATCACGCACCATTCGTCATCGAGCGATATATTGTTATTGTCAGTGGTTGTAGGTGATACTGGCTATGGTATCAAACACACTTACATTTTTAGACTTTCTCCATTATGTTGCCAAGATGGCGGAGGTAGAGTAGGTGCAGAGCGACCTCTTTGGAAGGGTTCCGGTGATCGTGATAGACGTTCACGAGACGAGACACAAGGGAGCCGCATCTATACTAATAAGAATGCTCGAGAAGAGAAATTACCAATACGATGTAAAGCCCCTTCCTATAGGGGACTATCTGCTTCCCAAGGGGGTTGTGATAGAAAGGAAAACTGTGACCGACCTTATAAACACTTTAAGAGGCTCTGAGAAAGGAGTACCAAGACTCCATGCACAGCTAGACTCCATGCTTGAACGTTACGAGTACCCCATTTTCGTGGTGGAGGGCGGTCTCAGGATCCGAAAGGATCCCATTCGGAAGTGCATCTTTCTGCCCCTAAAGCGTAAGTCCAAAGATGGAGTTCACTACATAGTGATAGAGAAGAAAATAAACATAAGTCCACGGGCCTATGACGCGCTCTTGGAGAGCATAAGAAATAGGGGAGTCGAGGTCGTGGAAACATATAATCATGCTCACACGGCAGTCTTCATATTGAAGAAGTTGGAGGAGCTCCTTGGCAAGAAGAAGGAACTTACAATATGGGATGAGGACGTTAAGAGGAGGGCTCCTGTTATAAGGACAAAGCCGAAGACCATGGACCTGGATGAGATGCAGGTCTTCTTTTTAGCGGGTTTGCCGGGTATTAATACGGCGAGGGCAAAAGCCCTCCTTAGAGTATTTAGAACACCGATGAATGCGCTTAACAACGTTGAAAAGTGGAAGGCCTTGAGGGGATTCGGGGACAAGCTTGTGAGGGATGTGAAAAAGGTCTTATATACCGAGTGGGTAGAGAAGGAAGAGTAGGTGGGCACGGGTCATTAAAGGAAAGAGTAATATTAAGTTTGTATTCCTAGAGTGTATAAAAAGTGAGTGAGAATTCTCGGGAAATGTGGTGATTCTTATGGCTTCTATTCCACTCAAAAGGTTGGATGAGTACGTGTGGGAGATTCCACAAAACTTCAAGAGGGGAATGCGCGTACCCGCTAGGATTTTTGCCGACGAGATATTGTTACAGAAGATGAGGGAGGATCTTACGTTAGAGCAAGCAGCAAATGTTGCCTGTCTTCCCGGGATTTACAAGTACAGCATCGTCCTCCCCGATGGACATCAAGGATATGGGTTCCCAATCGGCGGTGTGGCCGCTTTTGACGCCGAGGAGGGAGTTATCAGCCCCGGTGGAGTCGGTTATGACATAAATTGTGGAGTTAGGCTCATAAGAACAAATTTGAGCAAGGAAGAAGTACAAAAAGTGTTGCCTAGGTTACTGGAGGAACTCTTCAGAAACGTGCCAAGTGGTGTTGGGAGTACCGGAAAACTTAGACTCTCGACAAAGGAATTGGATGAGGCGCTGGTTGGTGGCGCAAAATGGGCAGTAGAGAGGGGTTACGGATGGGATGAAGACTACAAGTTATGTGAAGAAGAGGGAGCGATGCCGGGGGCAAACCCGGATCTGATATCGCCAAGAGCAAAGGAAAGGGGTAGACCACAGCTTGGAACTCTCGGTAGTGGGAACCACTTCCTCGAAATTCAGTATGTTGATAAAATCTACAACCCAGAGGTTGCAAAGCTTTTAGGAATCGAGTATGAGGGCCAAGTGACAGTCATGGTTCATACGGGTAGCCGCGGATTTGGTCATCAGGTTTGTAGCGATTATCTGAGGGTCATGGAGCGTGCGGCTCACAAGTATGGCATACGCTTACCCGATAGGGAACTAGCATGTGCCCCGGCGAACAGCCGAGAGGCTGAGGAGTACTTCCAGGCGATGCAATGTGCGGCCAACTTTGCGTGGGCAAACAGACAGTTGATAACCCACTGGGTCAGGGAGTCATTCCAAAAGGTCTTTGGAAGAGATGCCGAGAATCTTGACATGCATCTGATTTACGATGTCGCGCACAACATAGCAAAGTTGGAGGAACACAGAGTCGATGGTAAGAGGGTGAAGGTATTCGTTCACAGAAAGGGAGCAACAAGAGCGTTTCCACCCGGGCATCCCGACATCCCCGCGAAGTATAGGCGGATAGGGCAACCGGTACTGATACCCGGTAGCATGGGAACGGCAAGTTACCTGCTCATTGGGACCCCGAAGGCCATGGAGATCACTTTTGGCAGCACCGCTCATGGAGCCGGTAGATTCATGTCAAGAGAAGCCGCAAAGAGGAGATATCGCGGATCGGAGGTAAAGAGGAGGCTTGAGCAACGTGGAATATTGATAAGGGCAGCCAACATGAAGGTGGTCGCGGAGGAGACCCCTGAAGCCTATAAGGACATTGATAGAGTTGCCATGGTGAGCCACAAGGTTGGAATTGCCACCCTTGTTGCACGAATGGTTCCAATGGGAGTTACTAAGGGATAACTGGTGCACGAGGTTGCACCAGAATAGGGATGACCTTGAGGATGCTATTCAGAAAGTTGCAAGGATGTTAATAGAGTCGAGATATGCGGTCGCATTCACCGGCGCTGGAATGAGTGTTGAAAGCGGAATACCCGACTTCCGTGGGCCTCAGGGTCTGTGGAAAACTTACAACCCCGAGGTTGCCACTCTATCATTTTTCTCAAAAAATCCCGAGCAGTTTTGGAAGTTTGCACGTGAGATTGGAGATAAATTGTTAAAGGCGAAACCAAATCCTGCTCATAAGGCGCTCGCCAAGCTTGAAAAGATGGGATACATAAAAGCCGTGATAACGCAGAACATTGATGGGCTTCATCAGAAGGCGGGTAGCGTGAACGTCATAGAGATACACGGGAATATTGAAAAATTCATTTGCATGTTTTGCAAGGTCGTTTACGACATAGAATACGTTCGCAAGAAACTGAAAAATGACGCGTTCCCGTATTGTGAGTTATGCGGAGGGCCCTTAAAGCCTATGGCAACGTTCTTCGAGGAAAAGCCTCCGGAGGATGCAATAGAACGCGCGGCGGAGGAGGCTAAGAAGTGTGACTTGATGTTAATTCTAGGTTCAAGCCTCGTGGTTGAGCCCGCGGCACAGATTCCGAGGATCGCAAAACGTAATGGTGCGAAACTTGTGATCATCAACATGGAGCCAACTTGGTTTGATAACGCATGCGATATTGTCATACACGAGAGAGTTGGACTTGTTCTTCCAAAAGTTGTTAAATACGTGATTAGAATGACGAAAAAGAGTAGGCTTTCGAAACTTCTTGATTTTTTTAGTTAACTTGCGATCTGTCTCTTTCTTGCCTCTATTTCTTCGCGCTTTCTCCGTATCATATCCATGATTTTCTTATCCGCTTTATTTACAATCCAGTCTACGAACCTTAACAGGAACTTCCGTGCTAGCCACCTAGTCCCTCTGAGATAGTCCATTGCTAACTCTTTGAGCCACTTCACATCGTATTTCCAGCATGTCAAGAGTAATTCCCAGTGTTCATCGGTCAGGTCGTAAATTGTGAATGGTTTCTCCTTGCTGAGTGCTCCTAGTGGTACGAAGAAGAGTGGAACGACAAGGCTCTTGTAGCTTTTAAGTCTATCCAGCAACTCTATTGTTTTAATCACGTCGTCTGGAGTCTCACCTGGCAGGCCCATTATGAGCGTCGCACAGGGAACCCATTTGCTTTCTTCACAGATAGCGAATGCTTTTTCCACTACATCTGGCCACTCTTCTGGTTTAAATGGTTTTACCTTTCCTCTCATGAGTTTCTCTATGAGCCTCGGGCTTCCCGTCTCTATGCCCGTTTGTCCCGCCATCCACGGTGTTGGCCCAAACTTGTCTCTGCTTTCAAGCATCTCTCCGATCTCCTTGACCAATTTCGGCTGACTTGCAACACTTGCGAGTGCAAAATGACTTGGCCCTACTCCCGTTACTCCCTCAAAACTCGATACTGCATCGAATAATTTCAGGACAGCATCAGGATCTATGTCGAGACCCCTTGCATTGTACCTAAGTATGTCCTCGGCATGGAGTATTATTTGTGTCTGTCCGACGGAGACATTCACTCTTACTTCCTCGAGTATATGTTCGAGAGGACGTGACCTTAGTCTTGCAAGTGTCGGCACACAGAAGCGACAGCCTCTCCCACAGCCTCTTGCTATTTCGACAATGCCCCCTACCGTTCCGCCTCTAATAATTGGCATCTGGGAGACCTCGACGACGTCTCCCTTGACGACCTCAGGTACATCTTCTCCATTAATAATTTTCTCAAACAGTGGTGGGACGACATTTTCTCCTTCGCCGACGACGACAACATCGATTCCTAATCTTTTTCTTGTCTCATCTGGGACCAATTGCCATGCACCCGGCCCTCCAACTACAATTTTTGCTTCCCACTTTTTGAGCAATGGGTTCGTTACCAGTTCCCGGAACTTCCATGCGTTATATGACTCTTGGTTTACGAGGCCGGTTTCGCCGGAGAACGTCGTGCTAGCGGGCCCCTTACCGAGAGGGTCATTTGTCGAGATTCCCACAATCTTTGTATTAGGTCCTATAACTTTCTTAAGTTTCTCCGGATGTGCAACTATTACTTGGTCCCTCGAGAAACCGTATTCAAGAAGGGCGGCTTCTATTTTTCTTAAACCATAGGGAGCGAGTATCGCCTCTCCGTTTTTCTTCTTCGGTGCGGGAGGGCATATTAGCCTGAAGAACAGGAATGGTGGCCACATGTTCTTAGGGCCACATGCGCAGAAGCCGAGAAATATCGCTCCATTGTAGTCGCTCATGAGACATCTTTCCGCGGTAAGAACAATTTCATAACCGTTATCCCTCATGAGACCTCCCCGTCGGATGTTTGTAAGGGTACTCTCACATACATACGTGATATAACTTTTTCGGACGAAATGAGATATATTGCCCGCTAATATCGTCAATTCCAGATACCTAAGTACCAGTTACGAGAATCCTATGTTCGGGTAGAAGAAGTCATGTAAAAAATATTGACAGCCATTAATAAATAGGGATGGGGCGTGCTCCTCTACTCAGTCCTCTCCCTCGGACCCATACTCCCACTCCTCATAGAATTCGAGGGCCTCCTTGTATGCCTCGACCCGCTCATCCTTCGATGGAACATATCGCCTGACCTTAGGTTCCTCCTTAAGTACGACTATTTCCTCTCGAGGCGAGTGAGATATTCTAAATGTGATCGTGTACTCACTGGTTTTCACTCCGGTGGCCAGTGTATACCCGCAGTTTTCGCAGACAAGCACTGTGGAGCCATCTTCTTTCTTCTTCGGGACCATTATCGATTCGCACTTAGGGCAGAACTTCATAACCATTACGCACCGGTAGGGTTTTTGCATGAATTCCGACGATCTCCGCCATTTAAAAATATCGAATGTGGGAAATCACGAGTAAATCCGTGAGGCAACAAATCTTATAAATTTTATGAGAGACGGCATTGCGCATCATACTGGCAGATTTCTCACCAAATATTTGTATAAAATTTGTGGATATTTGCTAATTATTAACACAATAATGTCTAACGCTCTTTTTGTCGTGTCACATTTGAGAATCTACTCGCCCGAATAGCCTGCGTATTGTGCTGACTCCCAGAGTACGGACCACCTGAGGAAGAGCTGCTAGTATGCAATGAATGTATGGTTTTACACCAGCAATTATATTCACGACTTCATCCCCTACGCTGACTGCTGTTTTGCTAAGAGTTTCTCCCAGCGAAAATCCAGTTTTAAAGAGTTTCATTAGCCTAAATCCCCATGTAAGATCACTTCCTATGACGTTATTTAGGGGTTTGACATAGTGTTCCTTTAGAAATGATATTGATGTGTCTTCGTTTTCAAACGCCGCTTTAACAGCTTGGAAAGCTATCTCGGCTGACGTCATCGAATAGTACAGTCCCTCACCAGTGATGGGAGACACCGTTCCGGCAGCATCACCTATTAGAACGCATGAATTTGCAACTATGTTTTCAAGAAATCCGCATAAGGGGACATAATATCCCTCCAGTTTCACACTTCTAGAGTTTTCAAGAAGTTCTCTCATGGATTTATTTTTTGAGATAAATCGATTAAGGTACTCCGTTAACCGCCTATCTATTTTTGAAAAAAGCGCACCGACGCCCACGGCGACGGTGTTTTTTCGCGGGAAGATGTAAGCGTATCCATATGGGGAATACTGCCTTCCGTAAAAGAAAAAGTTTGTATCATTGAATAAGGAATTTACTTTCCGCTCATCGGCTTCTATTAAGTATTGTACACAGAACCCAAGTCTGTCGGCTAGTAGTTTCTGTTTGAAAATTTGCCTTCGTACAACGGAATTTACACCATCCGCTCCCACAAGGAGAACCGCCTCTAGTGCGTCATTCTTAGTGTATACCTTAATATTCTGGTTCTTTATTCTCACTGCACGCACATATGACCTTGTTACTATTCTCACCCCTTCGCTTTCTGCTCTTTCGGCCAGTTGCCTTATCAGATCTCGCCTATCCATATTTATGCAGATGGCACGTCTAAAGGATTTTTCAAAAACACCGACTGGTGTGTTTACTCTTATTTTGTTTATTCCTCTAGCATCCCCTTCGGTCCTTATCTTGAACCTCTTGATTGCCCTGAGTGTGAGCATACCACCGCACGGCTTACGAAAATTGGGAGGATCCCATTTGTCTAAGACCGTTACTCTTAGTCCCTCTCTTGCTGCCAACGTAGAAAAAAGTAGACCAGAGGGGCCCCCACCGACCACCAAGATGTCCGATTCTTTCAAGTATAACACCTTATGTCATATAGGGCAGATCCAACTTCATTTGCCTTCCCATCATTCCCTCTGCAAGCTGCTTGTATTGCTTTATGAGTTCTGAAGTTATGCTGGGTTTCACTTTCTTTAACGCCTCTTCGAAGTGCCTCATCGATATCTTCACTTTTTTACCCGATTTTATTGCTTCTCTCATAGCATTTAGTCCAGCTTCTCTGCAGATTCCCTCTATGTCTGCACCGCTATATCCTTCAGTTACTGTAGCAAGATACTCGAAGTCGACGTCGTCAGAAAGTGGCATATTTCGCGTGTGTACCTTGAAGATTTCAATACGCGCCTTCTTGTCGGGTGGAGGTACGAATATCAAGCGATCGAATCTGCCTGGCCTTAAGAGCGCAGGATCTAGTATATCAGGTCTGTTAGTTGCACCTATGACCACAACACCACGCAATTCGATAAGACCATCCATCTCACTGAGAAGTTGGTTAACAACGTTTTCGTGCACTCGTGATCCTTCCCACAGTCCTCTTCTTGGGGCCAATGCATCAATTTCGTCGAGAAATACTACACATGGGGCCGCCTGACGTGCCTTTCTGAACACCTCTCTTATGGCCCTTTCGGATTCACCAACCCACTTTGAGAAAACCTCAGGGCCTCTAATCGCTATGAAGTTGGCTCCGCTTTCTGTTGCAACCGCTCTTGCCAGTAGAGTCTTTCCACATCCCGGAGGACCGTAGAGAAGCACTCCTTTTGGTGGCCTAATTCCATACTCCTTGAACATTTCGGGATGCTTGAGAGGCCATTCAACGGCCTCCCTAAGCGCCTCCTTTACCTCTTCCAGTCCTCCTATGTCGCTCCATCTCACCCTCGGAATTTCTAACAATACTTCTCTCAACGCAGAGGGTTCTACCATTCTGAGGGCGGCTTCAAAGTCTTCTTTAGTAACTTTAAGTTTTGCGAGGACCTCGGATGGTATTTCCGGTTCTTCTAAGTTTATCTCCGGAAGAATTCTGCGAAGGGCGTTCATAGCAGCTTCTCTACATAGTGCTGCAAGGTCTGCTCCAACAAATCCATGCGTCCTGTCTGCGAGTTCGTCTAGATCTACATCCTCGGCGAGAGGCATCCCTCTCGTGTGAATCTGCAGTATTTCCTTCCTTCCCTTTCTATCGGGCACCTTTATTTCTATTTCCCTGTCGAACCTTCCTGGTCTTCTGAGGGCGGGGTCGAGAGCATTAGGTCTATTTGTTGCACCAATTACTATAACTTGACCCCTACTTTCAAGCCCATCCATTAGCGCAAGCAGTTGCGCAACTACTCGTCTCTCTACTTCTCCAGTAACCTCTTCTCGCTTAGGCGCTATTGCATCAATTTCATCTATAAATATTATGCTCGGAGCGTTGTTCTTTGCCTCCTCAAATATCTCCCTTAGTCTTTTCTCGGACTCTCCATAGTACTTGCTCATAATTTCGGGTCCATTTATGTGGATGAAGTAGGCATCAGACTCGTTTGCAACAGCTTTTGCCAGTAGCGTTTTTCCGCAACCAGGTGGCCCGTAGAGCAATACTCCCTTTGGTGGATCTATTCCCAATCGCTGGAACAACTCGGGATGTCTCAGCGGTAGTTCAACCATTTCCCTTATTCTTTGGATTTCCTCGTGCAGTCCTCCTATGTCCTCGTATGTGACCGTCGGAATACCTCTCGAGACCTCAGAGGTTTCGGGAACTATTTCAACTACGGTGTCGTGCTGTATTTGTACGATGCCCGTCGGTTGAGTGGATACAACTACAAATCTCATTTCGCTCAGACTGAATGGCACGGATCCGAAAAATCCTCCGAAGAACGTATCAAAGGTGTGCCTAATCGGAGCTGCCGTGCTTACAAGATCTCCTTTCTTCACAGGCCTGCCGAGCAAACTTCTCTTCAGGACATCACCGGATGTTGTTACCTTTAAGCCCTTTTCAGCAGGTGCGAGAATGACCCTGCGAGCGGGCTTAAACCTTGCCTTCCTTACTCTCACATATTCTCCAATACTTGTCCCAGCGTTCAGCCTTATGAGACCATCCATTCTGATTATTCTCTTTCCTCTATCACTTGCGTATCCCCTCAGTGCCATGGCCCCGGTGACCTTTTTACTGTGAATTTCAACTATATCTCCGGAAGAAATCCCCAATTCGTCCATGGCGTCCGGGTCTATCCTAACAATTCCTCTACCGACATCATTCTGTAATGCTTCGGCAACTCGCAGTTGAATTTCCTTAACTGCCAAAGTTGCACCCCCACCATGTAAAGAGAATCACAGGCCTCTCTGCATTTGAATTTGACATTTTCAGTTCTCCTTTACTCTTAAGTAACGGAAGACGGGATATAAAGGAATCGTTACAGGGAGGGGTACGTTTGAGATACATTGCTACAAAAGATACATTATTGAGATTCCAAAGAGAGCCGCGAGAGCTGCAAGCGTAATGATTCCGATGTCGGGTCGCCAGTCGAATACCTTCTTTCCATCCAGTATTCCGAGTGGCAACATGTTAAAGAGACCTAAGAAACTGTTAAGGTAGATGTTAAACCTCATCAGCCCTGCAATTATCGGATTTGTGGCGAAAATGAAGTACAGGGGCAATGAGATGAGAGCCAACGCCAGGTTTATACAGGGACCCGCGAGCGCTATCTTCCCAACAACGTCCCTATCATACCCCCCAGCTATCATCACGGCCCCCGGTGCTATGATTTTAAGGGGAGAGTAGGGGAGAATTGAAAGTAATGTTAAGATGAGGCCCCATTCTATGAGACGAAACTCTGCCCAGCACCCATACCTCTGGGCAACGAACTTATGAGCGAGTTCATGAAACAAGAAAGCCGGTATGAACGATAACGCGAGTAAGAATGCCATAAACGGTTCTACGCCGAAGATGAAACGTGGATCCATGAATAACGAGAATCCTACGAGCAATATCAGTATACATCCTATAAATAGGTGCATTATCTCAGTGCTGCTGAATCTAGCTTTCTTTACTTCAACTATCTGTGGTGCTGGGGCGGGTGGTGGCGGTGGGACCGGAACGTAAACTGTAGGACGAATGACCCATTCTTTGACACGAGGCATATATGGGCAATCGTGGGCCTCGGGAAGCCTGTGGTCTTCACAGAAAATGCCTCCACAGTACTTACATACAAATGGAAGAACAATCTCTTTACCACAGTACTGGCAGTATGGCATTCAGTGTCCTCCGTTTCATTCTGAGACACGTTATTCTTATGCTTCGAGGAATAAAAGCATTTTCATGTGTCAACGAAATTCGCTTTTTGTCCTTTCACGGATCCATTCGGCAACTTTGGCCGCTCTAGCTATCCATAGACCCTTATAACGCTGTGCTTGTATTAACAGGTCGTTTAGTACTCTCAGGCGAGGGGGTCTCGCGATACACGAGGGATGAAAGACTAATGTTAGCAGAGATCCCTCTTCATACGCGCTATCTAATTCTGACAGTAGCAATTCATATGCCTCGGCGGGCGTTTTCAATTTTTTATCGAATACGTTTATGTCGACGAGATACTCGAAGTAGGGTATCTCGATGATACCCAACTCGTCGATAACGTGTGGAAAGTCATTGCTTGGAAGAGAACTGTCATAAAGAATTCCAATATTTGCCGCTATTATCATATAATTTGTTAGTTCTTCCCGTTTTAGTATTCTAATGCCCAACGGTTTATATTTTTCCTCAAGAAAAGTTCTTACTGACACTTTTATTTCGTTTTCGGCATCTTTGAGTTTTTTATCGATCAACAGCGCTATTTCGTGCCCTCGACTATATATTTCAGCTATTATATTTCGGTATTTGACGAAAAAGTCCTTTGAAACGAAAAAAGTCGCCTTCAACCGGTTTTCGTCAAGTATCTTTAGGATTTTCGGAATCCCCCTTCTTATCCCGTAGTTTAGTTGTGCAGATGCCGTGGCACCACCTGCGGTTTTCTCCGATAAGTTTATCGTTATCACGAGGGATGCTCGCTTTTTCTCAGGCCACACATCAGACATGCTTTCACCCTTACTGTACTTCCATTTCTTAAGAGTTAAATAGCCGTTTGAAGTTATCTAGCCTCCCGTGCACAACACGTGGACTTATGAGGATCGGTGGTTATATGAATAAGACTGCCGAGGCGCGGGCTTTAACGCTTATGGCGGCATTTCTGTGGGGTACTTCCTTTGTGGCGATAAAGTGGGGGTTGCAATACTTATCGCCCGCTGTTTTTGTTGCGTATAGATTTTTGATGGCTTCCGGGATTCTTATCCTGCTCTATCCATTATTTAAGAGAACATTTAGCTTTTCTATGAGGATTCTTTTGAATAAACGATTAATAATGTTCTTAGGATTCACAAATGCCGTTGCGTATTTTCTGCAATTTATAGGGATGCAATGGACAACCGCGGCAAAGGCTTCCATCCTTGTGAACACTACTGCCATTTTCGTCGCAATAATATCGCATTTCGTATTAGATGAAAAACTAACACTTGTAAGGTCGGCTGGCGTACTTGCGGCATTCGTAGGTGTCATCATACTAGTTAGTAATGGTGATTTGTCGATACTGCTCTCTGGAAGGATAATAGGAGATGTTCTATGCATTTTGGCGGGTTTTGTCTGGTCGATTTACATGGTTGCATCGAAGAGTGTACTTAAGGATTCAAATGTTGATGCAACTGCCGTTTCCTTCTTAATGCTGATATATACGGCTATCTTTCTTACCCCGATATTCATGTTCGAGCACACGGTTCCGGATCTTCGTGGCTGGATTGCAATCCTGTACACTGCAGCTGCTTGCACTGTTGCTCCGTTCTTTCTGTGGTATTTGAGTCTCAAGGTGATAAGGGTCTCTTCATCCGCGGTTTATTTGCTTATGGAGGTGGTAGTAGCGGCGGTGCTGGCACAAGTGCTATTGGGAGAGTATCTTTCTCTCCCGGTGATATTTGGTGGTGTGCTGATAGTATTGGGGTCCTGGCTCGTGGAGAAGCAATAAAACGCCGTATACTTTTCTTCATTCTCTCATCTCTTTGAAGACTTCCGATACCTCTGGAAGATAAATACCCTTTTTCGACAATTCAGACAACCTTTCGAGAATGTGCCTTATCACAAGTTTTAAGTTTTCTCTGTTATCAAATTTCTCTACTATTCTCCCGAGTTCCTGCCTATCCCTCCCTCTCAGTTCCCTTGCGATATCGCACATTAACGGCACGCATCGCACAATGTTGTCGACTATTGTTATGGTCGCCCACTGGGCGGTTCTGCTCAGCGGGTTCAAATCTATAGCAATTACCTTCTTTCCGAGTTTCACGAGGGCCTCGGTGCGGTCTCCATCTTCCAGTGGTACTAGGACCACGTCCGCCTTATAGATCCCACGAACATCAACATATCTTCTCATGCTCGATATCTCCGGTATTGTGGTCTTATATTGGTCGTCAATTCCCAGAATCTCCTCGGCGCCCGCGTCTTCGAGCAACCTTCTTATGGCGTTGACCCTCTCGGGGGAATGATAGAATATGTTCACCTCTATCTTCGCATTAACCAACTTTGCCAGTTCGACTATCTCCTTGGGAACCAATGCTGCAGTGTTTCCATTCACACTAATGACGGGGTGTTCTGCGGTCAGCATGAGGGCTACCGCCGCTCTTATTGCATTCATTGCCGGCTCTATTGTTTCTTCCCCAATTATATAATCAAAAGCTTCACCTCTTCCATGTGCTATGAGGCCCGCCTTTGCAACGACTCCCATTTCGAATCCTCTTATCAACTTCTCCCTTATTCTGAGCGACTCGGCACGAGGATGTCCTTCCGGCACTTCCATATTCATCACCATATGGGACGTGCGCCACAGAAATCTATCTCTGCAACAGAAACCCATGCGTCCGGCATAAACTTTTTGAAACTTTCAGCGATCATCTGAGCATCTTCCTTCCATGCGAAACAGAAGATTGATTCTCCCAGCATAACCATGCTGGCTCCCCCAATGCCCACGTTTTCAAACTCCTTTAGGATCTTCAATACTTTTAGCGATGCCAGGCCCGTCTTTACACTAAACATTCTACCCAATTCCATCAATCTGGTTATAGTCGGTGTTTTGATTATCTGCTCTATAAAGGATCGCCCGATCATGTTTATCTTCTTGCGTTTTCCGGGGTCTGCGAGAATCTTCTTGGTCTCTATGACCCCTGAGGATGCACATACGACCCTCACATCTGGGTCTACCAATATTTTTTGTACCTCACCCACACCGGGGGCTCCCGCCTTTGTTCTTATTTCAACACCTCCGTGAAATTGAGCAATTACGTCGCCAAGTCCCGTCATGCACTCTATTTCTGATATATGAGCTATTTGTGCAATCTTTGTTAGGGTTAAGGGGAGGTTCAATGCCATGGAGATTGCTATTGCTGTGCTGAACGCGCCGGCTCCACTTGCTCCGAACCCCGCGCCCACGGGTATTTCCAGCTCATGGAAAATGCGTACGTCGTACTTATCATCAACAAGATTTAATATTTTTAATGCTGCTGTTTTGCTAACCGGCGCGTCCGAAACTTCTCCGTTTATGTATACGTTCACAGTTGTCCGATCGGACTCTCTAAGTTCGACTATTGTTACCACACCTCTGCTTATTGAAACGCCCGCTCCCCGAGAGCCCTTTTTAAGAGGATCAGGGTCCTCAGTACATATCTCGAAAAACGCGGTTATATGTCCTGGGCAGAAAGCTTTCGCTCTTTTCATGAAACCCACCAGTTTTCGTGCTGAATAAGTTTATATTGGCATTTTTGCTGGCATCCTCTTAAGTCTTAATGCGGGTGCCAGTTAATGACTCGTCATCAGACATGTAGTGAGGGCAGATCCGTAAAGGAATATATCGTTGAACCAAACCTTGAGTTTTCGACCGTTCTTGGCTTTTTGCTGATGGCCGGAACTTATGTATTAATACACTATGTCTTTAATACTGGTTTTCGGTTCCTAAAGAGCCCATTGGAACTATTAAAGGCAGGACTTCTGATACTGGCGATAGTACCGTTACATGAGATTATACATGCAGTTGTTATTTTGATGAGAAGGGGAAGACCTCGTGTTGGGGTGAAAATAAAATACAAGGTTCTTATTCTGGCCGTTTATGTTGCGTCATTTCAACCGCTTAGGAGGAATAGTGCCATTTTCGTGCTTTTAACTCCCCTTCTAGCTTTAAATTTTGTGTTCTTATTTCTGCTGGTAATCCTTTCTCCATTCAGAACCGAGATCGCAGTGCTGATCGCAGCAAATACTGGTGCTTCTGTGTGGGACATTATATCTTCATTTCAACTGCTGAAATTTCCGAGTTCATCCCTTATACTTGACGAGGGCGCAAGGCTCAGAGTCTTTGTTAACGAGAAGTTTGCCTAAATACGAATGGACAATCTTATTTAGTCTTCCTACAGACCTGTAATATACCGTTCCGACTCTCCGCTACTTTTGTAACCTTTTGATGCATTTGCGGCGGAAACCCTTCTCATCTTCCATCTATTTCCTTACCCGTCTTGATAAAACAGAGCCTCTGCAAAACGCATTTACATGCACCTTTTTGCTGCTCTTTGCAATTCTTTGCAGTCATGTCATGCCCAAATCTCAAATTAGCCTCTAGTAACACATAAATCGTCTTCTATTCTCCAATTTTCTCAAGCAATATCGCAATATATTATCGTTCTTCGGAATGCGATTACTCATCATACATTTCATGCCCGAATTTCATTGCCATCTGCGACAGAAAATAATCCTCCTCGAGTAGCGGTAACAGGATTAAGGAAGTGTCCTTGACCAGCACCACGAGAATGAAGGGACATTCAAACATCCTGAACGCGATGCCCGTCAGATAATAAATATCCTCCTCGACACACGTTATAACGGCGTCAAATCCTTCCTCCTCGGCGTTCCTCCTAACCTTGGATAGCCTTTGCTCATACTTCTCTCTCGGAAAAGGTACTCCCACAACTCTCTCTGAAATACGATAAATATGAGACGCCTCAGAAAGGTGCCGCCAGTCATCCTCTCCTAAACGCCGGAATTCATCATCGGCAGTGATATTTTCACTTCCCGCTCTCATATATTTTATTACCCACTAACCATGAAACCTTTATAACTACGTGACCCCTACTTTTATTGATGACGCGCAGATCCTCATCCCTCTCTGCACAACGAGATATAGAACTTCTCAAGAAAATGTACATGCTCGTCGATGGACTTTGGTTCAGGCTTGTGGAAAACAAATTCGGCTACGCTGCCGCACTCGAACTCGATAACGAAGTATGGACGGAGTTCGCAAAGAGAGTCGCTACTAGGATAAAGAAAATGTACGGAATAGAGGGAGAAGACCCGTCCTCCATTTTCGAGACGATAGAGGTGCGCTGGAAACTAGAAGGCTGGAATTATGAGGTAGTAAAGAAATCCGACGAAGAGTGCATCGTAAAAGTGTTGCGTTGCCCATGGGTCGACGGTTTGCGAAAAGCGGATAGACACTCAATAATACCCGATATATGCAGTAAAATCTGCATTAACTTGTATCGAGAATGGACCCGAGCAATAAACCCCAACGTCTCCTTCGAGCGGGACTCGGAAATAGGACTAGGCGGGAACTTCTGCCTTTTTAAATGGAAACTAAAAAGACAGAAGAGCGACATTAATTACTAATAGACCACGCGCACCTAGGGTGAGTGCATGAGAGCCGACGAGGCCGCGAAGAACGCGCTACTAGAAGTGCTGGAAGCTACATCTGGGGAGAGAATATTAATCATCGCGGATGAGGAAAAAGCAGACATCGCAGAGGTATTCTCACGCGCGGCGATTTCAATAGGCATGTGGACGCGATTGCTTGTACTAAAGGAACCCGAATCGCCTAGAAAGAGCGTACCCGATTTCCTCAGGGAAATCATAATCTCAAACCGACCCACTATCGACGTATTTGTTAACGTATTACGAGGAATCATCGAGGAAGTACCCTTCAGAATAGAACTGATAGAACTGGAACGACGGGGGAACACCAGACTCGCACACTGTCCCGGTATAACAATGAACATGCTCACCGAAGGTGCCATGGCACTAACAAGGGAAGAGTACCGCGAGATGAAAACCCTCGCACATAAACTGATACTATTACTTGAAGATGCCGCCGAAATTAGGGTGACGAATTCCTCCGGTACGGACATCTCATTCTCGGTAATGGGGCGCCCTTTCTTCACAGATGTGGAAATCAGCAAGAGATTCATGAACTGGGTCAACCTTCCGGTGGGAGAGGTGCTCGTCGCTCCCGTCGAAAATAGTATGAACGGATGCATAGTGGCAGACGCCGCTGGTGGAATAGGACCCCTCAAAGATCCCGCAAAACTGACAGTGAAAGATGGAAAAGTCATAAGCGTCGAATGCGCAGATCCCGACGCATCTAAGAGAATTTCAAACGCCCTCAACATAGACGCAACCGCCAACGTCACCGGAGAGTTCGCAATAGGATTGAACAAACGTGCAAGAATTGTTAAGGAATTCTTAGAAACAGAAAAAGTCCACGGAACGGTACATATAGCATTCGGAAACAACGAGGACTTCCCCGGCGGTAGGAATAGGTCAAAAGGGCACATAGATTTCTTAATAACGGAACCTACCGTTGTGGTAAGATACAAAGATGGGCACGAAACGGAAATCATGAAAAACGGATCATTGTTGCTATAATATCAGTTCAACACGTTCTTTTCATCAATTTTAGGCATACGCTTCAAATGATCTTAAATTTCATCGGAAACCTTCCAGAGACAAAATAAACAGGACGAAAACTTACAGTTCAACAATTGTAGAATTTATTAGAACTGTGATGAGGACTCACGATACAATGGTGAAATTGTAAGAAGTAGAGGGGACTGGTAGCGGGGCGAGGATTTGAACCTCGGACCTCGGGGTTATGAGCTTCGCGGGACGGTCGCGCCTTGCAGGCGCGGCCAGGCCTCCCGCGGGCTAACCTGGCTACCCCACCCCGCTACCGGGGTGGCCTCTCCTTTTCCTCGTAAATTATAATTTAGGGGAGGGATTTAAAGGTAACGGAGGTTGCAC